>ERZ778025.111-NODE-111-length-268227-cov-13.996748_pt1 | contig 268227 bp, 209 predicted proteins | sample MGYA00375755_ERZ778025 | MGnify/ENA primary metagenome ERZ778025 (study PRJEB29350, sample SAMN05389825) | bioreactor metagenome | isolation source: Thiocyanate bioreactor | place: South Africa: University of Cape Town | collected 2014-03-17 ...
CGGTCGCAAGGCGTGGCTCTTCTTCGGCTCCGGCGATCACGCTCAGGCCGCGGCGGTGGGTGTCAAAGGAGTTGTCCGATGGCATGGTCAGTGCAGCATGCACCCATCGCGACGATCGGGGTTCAAGCGCACGGCGGTGATTGGTGACCAGTTGCGGATAGGTCCCGTCCAGCGCCGAGGCGTGCGAGAGCGTGCCTTGGCGTAGACATCCCGGCGAGCGGCGAGGATGCCCACGTCGCGCCCCTCGTGGCGGTCGTTCGGCGTCACAAAGCGGATTCCAGAGTGCAGGTGCGTGCCGTTGTACCAGCCCACGAAGCCGTCGACCCACGTGCAGGCGTCCTCGCGCGAGGCGAAGGGCTTCTTCGGGTAGCCCGGCCGGTACTTCATCGTCCGGAAGAGCGCTTCAGCAAAGGGGTTGTCGTCACTGACGGCAGGGCGGCTGAAGGATGCGATCACGCCGAGACGTTGAAGCGTTGCGAGCATCGTGGAGCCCTCATCGGGCCGCCGTTGTCGGCGTGCAGGACGAGCGCATCGCGCTGCACGCCTTCGCGCTCGCAGGCCCATTCGACGAGCTCGGCGGCGATGGTCGCCGACTCCTCGGCGTGCACCTCGGCGGCGACGATCTTGCGGCTGAAAACATCGAGCACCAGGTACAGGTAGTAGAAGACGCCGCGCACCGAGCTGCGAAGGTACGTAATATCCCACGACCAGACCTGGTTCGGCGCCGTCGCGATGTGCTCCTTCGGGCGGTGATGCGTCCTGGGCCGCGACGGCTCGCGGTGGGCCATCAGGTCACGCTCGTGTAGCACCCGATAGAAGCTCGATTCCGAGGCGACGTAGATGCCCTTGTCGGCCAACAGCGGAACGATCTGCCGAGGCGACACGTCCCGATATTCGGTCGACGTGGCGTAGCGCACGATCGTGTCACGCTCCTCGGTCGTGAGCTTGTGGACCGGCGCTGTGCCGGACTCCGCGCGACGATCCACGCCGCCGCCCTCTGTTCGCCAGCGCGTGACGGTGCGCGCGGAAAGACCGAGGACCTCGCATGCCTTCTCGAAGCGTGAGCCTGCCGAAACCGCCTCGGCGAGCAACGCGAGGATCACTTGTCGGTCTCCTTGTTCGTGTCGTCGTCCTCGTCCCCCCAGAGCGCCTGGATTTTTTTTTGGAGTACGAGAAGAGCGGCGGCCTCGGCGAGCGCCTTGTCCTTGCGGCGGATCTGCTTCTCCAGCTCGCGCACCCGACGAGCCTCCACCGACCCCGCAGTGGCCTTGCTGCCGCCTGCGAGCGCCGCGCCTGCTGCTCGGCGCCACTCCGCGAGATCCGCCTCGTGGAGCCCCTCGCGACGGAGCACTGCGCCGAGCTCTTCGCCGTCGAGTTCTTCGGTCTCGGCAAGGACTCGTAGCTTCTCTGCGACGGTCCAGTCACTCGGTCGACGGGCGGATCGGGAGGGAGGCTTCGTTTCGGACACGCCCTTCTCCCTCGCATCGCGCAGCCATTTAGACAAGGTAGGTTGAGAGACTCCGGTCTTGGCCGAGAGCGCTGATGCCGTCGGCCCACCCGGCAGCATCATCTTCTTCACCATGTTGGCCTTGAAGGCCTCGCTGTATTCGCTCACGTTGTCGTCACTCGCGCCCCCTACGCGTTCACGCCCGCCGACCTCGGAGCGAGATCAGCGGACCGGACAACTCCTGTGACACAGGGGGGCGGCGAACCTCTTCTCGCTGATCGCGTCGTGCGAGCTGCACCGCCTCGACGTCGAGCGGTACCTCGCCGACGTGATCCGCGTCGTGCCGTACTGGCCGCGCGATCGCTATCTCGAGCTGTCGCCGAAGTACTGGACCGCCACGCGCGCCCGCCTCGATGGGCGCGAGCTCGATCTTCCGGTCGGGCACATCACCGTGCCGCCGCCCGCGGAAGAGCAGCCGTCGTCGAACTGAACTGGCGCACACGCGGGCAGTCTGCGCCGCGCCGCAGACCTCCGCCATCACGCCGCTTCAAGCAGCGGATACGAAGAAGAACTACAGCCACGCGGCGACGCCAGACGTGATGTACACGTACGACCCCTATTTCCCGCGGCTTGCGTCGAGGCAGGATGGCGCGGGGACGACGACGTTCACGTACCAACCGTACGGTAGCGCCAGTCACGGCGCCGGCAATCTCGCACTCGTAGACGGTCCGTTCTCGAACGACACGCTGAAGTATTCGTATGATGAGGTGGGACGTCTGAAGAAGCTGGAGATCGTGGACGACGCCACTCAGTCCGTGGCGAGCTACGCAGAGGAGTACACGTTCGACGCACGAAGCCGCGTGACTGGGGTGCAGAACAACCTCGGCGCCACGTCGTACGCGTTCGTGGGGCAATCGGATCGCCCGTCGACGGTGGACTATCCAAACGGGATGCAGACGCTGTACGACTACTTCGGCGCGACGGGCGACCGCCTGCTGAAGCAGATCAAGCACTTGTCGGCGGGACCGAACCCGAGCGTGATCTCGCAGTTCGACTGTACGTATCGTCCGGACCACAGCCTCGCGACGTGGACGGTGAGTCAAGGAAGCGGAGCACGGACGTGGACGTTCGGTTATGACGGTGCGCGTGAGCTGACAGCGGCGTCGCTTCGGGACGGGAGTCAGACCTTGCTCGAGTCGCACACGTACGGCTACGACAAGGCGGGGAACCGGATCCAAGTCGGCAACGGGACGATGGCGCCGAGAAACTACGAGGTGAACAACCTCAACCAGCTCCTCTCCGAGCGCGACCATGGCCGGACGACGTTTGCGGGATATGTGGATGAGCCCGCAACGGTCAAGGTAAACGGGAGGCCGGCGAAGGTCATGTCGACGGACGGTGGCGCGCCGTTCCGGTTCGAGGCACCGGTTGACCTAGATGCTGGCGCGAACTCGGTCGTGGTCGAGGCCCGTGACGGTCGGAACAATCTGGCGACGAAGACGTACTCGGTGACGACGACCGGTACGTCAAAAACGTACGAGTACGACGCGAACGGGAACCTTCGGTACGAGAAGCAGCCGAACGGCACGGTTATTCGCGAGTACCGCTGGGACCAGCAGAACCGGCTGGCCCGGATGCTCGCGGGGACGCACGAGTCGGTTTACGAGTACGATGGCGAGTCGCGTCGGGTGCGCATCAGAGAGCTGGAGAGCAGCGTCGAGACGAAGAACGAGACGTTCGTGTGGTGCGGTGGCCGGATTTGCCAGAAGCGCAGTGGGGCGACTATCCTCCGAAACTACTTCGAGCAGGGGTTCGAGGAGGGCACCACGGACTACTTCTACACCAAGGATCACCTCGGAAGCGTGAGGGAGGTCGTAGGCGGTGACGGGACGACGATTGCTTCGCGGGTGAGCTACGACCCATGGGGCAAGTCGACGGAGAGCGGCTCAGGTGCGAAGACCGACTTCTCGTTCACGGGGCACTACTTCGATAGGCCCACAGGCGAGAGTCTTACGTGGTGGCGTGCCTACGACCCCAATCTTGGGAGGTGGCTCAGCAACGACCCGATCGGACTCCTTGGTGGTGAAAATCTCTACGGCTACGTCAACAACGATCCAGTGAACCAGGTAGATCCCGATGGCCTCCAGGTTTGTCCGCCGCCCCCCCCCCGAAGGACTATAAGAAGCGAAAGAAGGAATGCGAGAAGAAGCTGAGTAGATGCATGTCCGACTACCCCATGTGCCACAGGCCGGGCCAGGTGAACGGTTCCTTGTGCATGGTGTGCTGCGATAGTTGCGTAGGCGGATGGACGGGTGAAGGCTGTAGCGCCTGTGGGTACTAGCGTGTCCTTTCGAAACGTATCACTTGTAGCCAAAGAGGCGTTGCCGGCATCAATTGGGAAGGATGCCGTCTATCGATTCGTTGACAATCTGCTCGTTGGACCGAGCCGGTATGACTTGGAACGGCAGGTCGATGTTCGCGCAGGGTACTTTGGCGGTGAACAGAGTGCCTGGCGTGATGTCTACGATGTTCTTGGATCAGCAAGCGACACGAGGCCCGTTTGCATCTGGGGGGTTGAGTCTTGGGCTTCACGGTTGGCACTCGCGTTCGTTTGTGCCCATCGACGGAAGCACTCGCTTGCGTCGGATATCAAGGTGGTCGATCTTCCATCGCAGGGACTGATTCGGGGCGTTTGTTGCAGCGTGCCAATAAATGCCTCAAGTGAGGGAAGTAGTCGCATGTTGGCCTCGAAAGAGGTCGAGGATGGGGCGGCCTTCTGGCGCATGTACGTATCGGAAGATCCGAGGACTATTCTCGGTGCTTCAACATCATGGAAGCTGTTTCCGCAGCGCAAGAACTTCGTCTCGTTTGTCAGGGCGCACTTTCCTCGTGGTAGTCCTGGGAATTCTCAACTATCCGAGTTGGATGTTTCGTTGCTCTCGGCGACCGCCAATGCGTCAGTGAGAGTTGTTGATATTCTTACTGCCTCCAGTCTCTCGTCACGAAGGGCTCGACAGTGGGCACACTGTACCGGGGATCTCACCCTGGCGCGGCGACTGGCTGATTGGTCAGAGTATCCGATTGGCGACCCAGCTCTCTCGATTGATCGGGATGAGACGTCTCCACTCCTATGGTCACGATACAGGCTGACGGCGAGAGGTCGTTCCCTCCTGGGAGGGCTTTCAGATCTTCGTGAGGCGCCGCCGTGCGTTCTTGGCGGAACCCGTGCGTACGACGTTGAACGGCCGTTCTTCGTAAGCGTCGATTGATGCCGAAGCGAGCCCACCAAGAAGAAGAGCCGTCGACGATCCTCGACGGCGGACATTCAGCTCTGGCTGGTGCCGTTCACGCTCGAGCGTCCGAGGACGAAGCCGCGAGGGAGCTTCCAGATCGTCGTCGGGGCGGCGACCCCCGACGACGCAATGGAGCGATGCCACGAGAGCCTCCTGGAACTGGAGGCAACGACTGCGTTGTTCAAGGAGCCGATCAAGTTGTACTCCGATGGGCTCATCCGTCTCACAGGCCGATTCAACGAGCCCGTGCTCTTGAACTTCGAGTCGGCCAACGTGCAGGGCCGGATCTCGAACCTCATGCCCGAGCAGGCCGAGCACGACGCCATGATGTTCGTGGCCGACCACGATGCGACGAGACCTATCGTACGGTTCGTCACCTTTGGCATCGACGACGACGACGAGTCCGGGATGCGGTTCACGAATTGAGTAGGTGTACTCGACCATCGAGCCGGCGATCCAAAAGGGTCCTTGCAGCCGGCCCGCCGGACCCCTGGATTCCAAGGGTCTGCGGAGGGCGAAATCGGCGATCCGAAACCGTTCGGTTTTGAACGAGGGCGAGTTTCAATTCTGGATCGCCGAGCGTCATACAAGAGATGGCCGACGCGCTCCGCGCCGCCCGCTACCTCCGTGTCAGCAAGGCCGACCAAGATCCTGCCCTTCAGGACGATGAGACCGCCGAGCTGATCGCCAAGCGTGGCTGGAAGCTCATGGACACGTACACCGACCACGGGATCTCCGGGAGGCGGGAGCGGCGCCCCGAGCTTGATCGGCTGCTCCGAGATGTCCGCCGCCGTCGGATTGACGTGGTGGTCGTCTGGAAGGCGGACCGCCTCTTCCGCTCGTTGAAGGCGATGGTGACGACCACTCGATGAGTGGGCGGCCCTCGGCGTGGGCTTCGTCTCGGCCACGGAGGTCTTCGACTCGACGACGCCGCAGGGCAAGCTTTTGTTGCACCTCACGTCGGCGTTCGCGGAGTTCGAAAGGAACCTCATCATCGAGAGGACGAAGGCCGGAATGGCAGCGGCACGACGGCGGGGAACGCATGTCGGTCGTCCTCGTGCTCGTCTCGATCATGATCGACTTCAGGAGCTTCGGGCCGAAGGCTTCTCGGTGCAGAGGATCGCCACGACCCTCGGCATCGGAGTCTCCACGGTGCAACGCCGTCTCCTTGCCGTCAACACCGAGGTGACGACGTGAGCCGACACGAACGTGCCGACGACTTCCCTCCCGATCTCGTCTCGGACAACGAGGTGATCGACGCCGTGCTTTTGGGATCGAAGCGGCTTCGTCGTCTGTCGAAGAACATCCTGAAGGTTGGCGCCGCGCATGATCAAAGCTGGTTGTTGGTTCCGCCTCCCAACGACAACGACCACGGCTGCGCCTGGCGCGAGTACGCGGAGCACCTTGGCACCAAGGTCGATGCCTTGCAGGCCGAGCTCGAGGTGCTCAAGCGCGCCTTCGCACGGCGCACCGAGAAGATGGGCAAGATGCCCAAGGTCCCGCGCCCGCCGAGGACGCCTGAGGAGATCGCGGAGCGGCGCACGGAGCAAGCGCTTCTGCGCGCCGAGAAGGTCGTCACCGAGGAGAAGACCGAGCCCGTTCCCGACGCGTTCAAGAAGTGCCATCTGTGCGGCGGCACTAACTTCCGCTCCGTCGGCACGGGAAGGCCTGCGGAGATCTACTCCTACGTGCCCGGCTACTTCCGGCGCGTGATCCGCACGCGCGAGGTCGTGGCGTGCCGCTGCGGAGGCTGCGTGATTACAGCGCCTCCACCGGAGCGCTGGGCGGAGAAGACGCGCTACGACGCCAGCTTCGTCGGGCACCTCGTCGTCTCGAAGTGCCTCATCGTCACGCCGCTCTATCGCCTCGAGCAGTCGTTCGCGCGACTCGGCATGCCCGTCGCGCGCAGCACGATGAACGACCTGTTTCGGCGTGCTGGACAGAAGCTCGAGCCGCTCCGCGCTCCGCTCTTCGACGCGATCAAGAACGACTTCCTCGTCCACGTCGACGAGACGTCCTTCACGATGACGAAGCAGAAGTCGAAGGCGTTCATCTGGGCCTTCGTTGGTCGAAGCCTGACGGGCTACATGTTTGCGCTCTCGCGCGGCGGCGACGTTCCCATCAGCGTCCTCGGCGACTCATCGGGCGCGGTGCTCTGCGACGACTATCGCGGGTACGACCCGCTCGCAAAGAAGGGCGCCCGATTCCGATGCTCCACTCATCCAGTTCGAAAGAGGCGACAACTACCCTGACGCACGGGGCCGGTCCAAACTGTCAACAGAGAGCCCGGTCCTTCACATCCGGTCCTCGCGTCGTGGCAGCCGCGCCATCGAGGGACGAGACGGTCGCACCGCCGCGATCGCCATCGGCCGTGGGGAGGATCTGAGCCCGCCGGAGGTTAGAGGGATCAGGATCCCTCTGGGGAGTCAGGCAATCCGAGTGCGCGCTCGCCAAGCCCGCCGTCGTCGGTGCCGGGGCTGGCCACGCTCATCCGACGCTGCGGATTCGCACCGATGGGAACGCGACGTCCCGGATCCGCGTGAGGTCATCCAGATCGCTCGTCAGCACGAGATCCCCTCGCCGCGCGGCCGACGCAACCACGACTGCATCGACCACCGTGGCACCACGGACCGCCCCCAGCGTCTCACCGACAACCTTCGCCAGTGACGCCGACAAGGGCTCGACGACTACGGCGTCGAGAATCCGCGCGGCTGGCCCCCTTTGGCCTCGCCACCACTCCGAGACAACTGGAGAGGGGACCGTGATGCGCGAGCCGGCGGCCAGAGCTGCCGTCATGAATGCGAGCATCGTGCGATCACGCCGCTCGATCGCGACGAGGGCTCCCGTGTCGAACGTGATCATCGTCTCCGTCCGGTCGTCGACCTCCGACTCCGGGCACCGCGTGCTGCACGTGGCCGGCTGGACGCTACGAGCTCGCGGTTTGCAGCCGAGAGCTCCTCATCGGAGAGGGGGGCGGAGCCTTCGCCCATCCACGCGACCACCTCACGTAGAGCCGAGAGCCGCTTCCGCTCTGCGAGCGACTCCGTGAGGACGGCGGAGAGGCTCTTGCCCTCGCGACGCGCGACCGAGCGCGCCCACGCGAGCTCCTCCTGACCGATGGCAACGGAGACCTTCGCAGTCGACATTCCCGTTATCCTACCTCGGGTAGGAATCGCCGCAAGCGACTCCGGGACCGCGTCCAGGCCCCATCCCGCGCCGGTGCGTTTTCGCGCAACCGGGCCGGGGGCGGGCCGACAGAGGGAGCACCATGCGCACCGTCACCGTCGCCGTCGTCCTCGCCTCGCTCCTCACCACCTCGATCGCCCTCGCGGAGGGGCCGGCCAAGGCCAAGACCAAGAAGGGAAAGAAGGCCGAGCCGGTGCTCGTCGCCGCGGCCGACCCCTTGCCGCAGCTTCCGCCCGCCGAGGCGCCCGCGCCTGCGGCGGAGGCGGCCCCCTCGATCGTCGTCGACGCTCCGCGGGCGAGCGCGGACAAGAGCGCGACGGCGCTCAAGAAGGGGGACCCGCCGTCGGCCGGGCCGGGCTTCGTGCTGGTCCTCGGGAGCGGTCTCGGCTTCCTCGGCGGCAAGGCCGTCGAAGGGATCGACGTCTCGGCCGGGCTCGTGACGTTCGACCTCCAGCTCGGCGCGTACGTCTCGCAGCACGTCGGCATCATGGCCGGCGTCCGCGGCGGCTACGGCGCGCTCATCGACGGATGCGCCGGCTCGTGCACGAAGGCCTTTGCCTACCAGCTGCCCGTCGTCGCGCAGTATGCCTTCAATGACCGCAGCCGCGGCGCGTACCTCGAGGGTGGCCTGGCGCTCTTCACCACGTACGGCGGGAGCACCGACACCGCGAGCGGGGACAGCCCCGAGACGCTGAAGGTCTCTGCCCCCATCGACCTCAAGCTCGGCGCCGGATACCGCATCCCGATGAACGCCACCGCCGAGAAGGCGGCCACCACGGCGTTCGACCTCCACTTCGGGCTCGACCTCGGCCAGTTCAAGTCGATCGAGTACGGCTCGGTCATCGGTTCGGTGAAGGGCGACGTCGTGAGCGAGCATCAGGCGATGCACTTCGCGCTCGGCCTCAGCGCCGGCTACCACTTCTCTCCTTGAGTCTCTTCCCTGTCCTCGAGCGCGAGCAAGAGGGAGAGCGCTTCACTTCCCGAGCGGAAGCGGGAGGGGGAGCGCGAGCGAGAGCCGGGCCGCGCGCTCGTCACGTCGCCCGTCGCGACGGGGCGGGCGCGCCGTGTTACAAGCCTCGTGCCGTGCGGAACGTCGCTTACCTCGCAGGGATCGTCCTTACGATCGCCGTGGCCTCGCACTTCGCGTTCGAAGTCTCGCGTGCCGGTACGCCCGGCTTCTACCTCTTCATGGCCGTGCCGACGGTCATCCTCGCGGTAGTGGGGCTGCTCCGGGCGAAGGACGACGGCGTCCTGAAGAGCTGGATCTCCGTCCGGAGCGGAGACTTTACCCGCGGCTTCGCCGCCGCCGCCGTCCTCTTCGGCGCCGCCTTCCTGTTCATGAAGACGGTGGCGCCGCCCGAGTCAGACCAAGCGAGCTGGCTGGCGCGGCTCTACCTCCAGGTCGGCGATCCGACGATGCTCCGGAAGAGCGTCCCGTTCGTGGTCGCCGCGATGGTCGTCATGGTGATCGCCGAGGAGCTCCTCTGGCGAGGCCTCGTCATCTCGCTCCTCGAAGAGGTGATCGGCTCCAGCCGTGCGTGGGTCTGGGCCGCCGTCCTCTATGCCCTCGCGCATGCGCCGACGATCTGGGCGCTCCGCGATCCCGTCGCCGGTCTGAACCCGGTCATCGTCATCGCGGCGCTCGGATGCGGGCTCGTCTGGGGTGGCATGGCCCGTAAGTTCGAGCGGCTGCTCCCCAGCGTGTTCTCGCACTTCCTCTTCGACTGGGTGGTCATCATGATGTTCCGGCTGTGGGGCCCGAGCGTCTGAGCCTTCTCCCGCGTGCTCTCGTCGCGGTGGTTCTGGCGGCGTTGGTCGTCGGGTGCAGCGGGGCAGGGGACAAGGCACGTCCGGCCGTCGCGCGGGGGCCGGGGGCGCGGCACCTCCAGATCGTCCACGCGATGACCACGCCCGAGCGGCGTACGCTCGTCGACCGCCTGCGCGAGCGCAACCCGACGCCGCCGGAGTCGCGGTGGACGGTAAACGAAGAGGCGCTCGGCACGAGCATCATCGTCGTCGATCCCTTCGCCCGCTTCCTCCGCCGAGCCCGTCGTCAGGTGGCGCCGCGTCCACCGCGCGCGGGCGGTCCGATCGACCAGAGCCAGGCGGCGGACCGCGCCCGCGCGTTCGTGAAGCACAACGCCGACCTGCTCGGCGTGCCCCGCCATGTCGTGCTCGGGCTCGCCGAACAAGTCCGCGAGGTCGAGCCGGGCGATCACGCCCTGCCGCGAGCAAGATGGGCGATCCGCTTCGAGGCGCCGTTCGCGAGCAAGGGGTACGAAGGCTTCGACGAGATCGGCAACGTCGCCGACGTCCAGGTGTTCGTCGATGACGACGGCGAGGTGAGCTCGTTCGTCAACCTCTCCCGCATCCATCCGCCTCTCCTGATCGACACGCGGCCCGGCCTGGCGGAGGAGGACCCGCGCATCGTCGCGAAGCTGATCGGCCGGCGCGTCTTCGCGCTCGTGGCGCGCGATCCGGCGGAGGCCGCGCACCTCAACACCGCCCAGGAGCTCCGCCGCATTCCGCTCGGCGAGGTCCGCGCGGAGGATGTGACGCGGATGCAACTCGTCATCCACGTGGCTACCGGGCCGCAGCTCGCGTGGCTCACCTACCGCCTCGCGTACGTCGTCGAGGTCGCGAAACCCGCGGCCGGCACCAGGGACGAGGAGGAGCTCGACCTCGGCTCGTCCGTCATGACCGGCGCGGCGCCGCGGTTCTACTTCTTCCGCTGGGTCGTCGACGCGGACACCGGCGACGTGCTCGAAGATGCTCGCGTGCCGCTCGCGGCAGCCCCGGACGGCGGGGCCTGAGCTAACATCCGCGCCTCGATGAAACGTGCGCCTGCGGCTGGCCAAGGTGATGGAGGAGCGGCGAATGTCTGGGTGGAGGCGGCGAAGGCGCGCGGGCTGACGTTCGACGACGCTACGGTCGAGCTCGCGAGCGCGTTGATGACGGCCTACCCCGGGCTCCGCGCGCAGATCGTCCATCGCCCCGAGGACGTGCTCGTGATCGGAAAGGGGAGGATCCGCATCGCGAAGGACCTCCGCGCCTACCGCCGGCTCGCCGCGGGCTTCGTCAACGACCTCACGAACGACGAAGAGGTGAGGCGCGGGCTCCGCCTCTTCGCCCAGCGCGAGCGGCTGCGCATCGCCGCCCGGGAGCTCCGCGCGCGTGAGGCCGGCGACGTCGACATCACAGCGCGTGAGCTCTCCGACCTCGCGCAGGTGTGCATCGAGATCGCGCTGGCCGAGGCGCAGCGCTGGGCGGAGGCGCGCTTCGGCGTTCCGATGACGTCGGCCGGCGAGAGGTGCGCGTTCACCGTCCTCGGGATGGGCAAGCTCGGCGGCCGCGAGCTCAACTGCGGGAGCGACGTCGACCTCTTGCCGTTCTACGAGACGGACGAAGGCGAGGTCGTCAAGGACGGGGTCGTCACCGAGCAGACGCTGCACGAGCACTTCACGCGCATCACGCAGCGCTTCACCGCCACGCTCGAGGACGTGACGAGCGAGGGCATGTGCTGGCGCGTGGACCTCCGCCTCCGGCCCGAAGGCTCGCGCGGGCCGCTCGTGAACGCGCTCGCCGCCGCGGAGCGCTACTACGAGACGTGGGGACGGACGTGGGAGCGCGCCGCGCTCGTACGCGCACGCCCCGTCGCCGGCCATCCCGGCTTCGGCGCACGGGTGATCGAGGCGCTCGTCCCGTTCGTGTGGCGCAAGGCGATCGATCCGCGGATCGCGCACGAGATGGCGCAGCTCGTCCAGCGCGCGCGTTCGGAGCTGTCGGACGAGCCGGAGCGCGATCTGAAGCTCGGACCCGGCGGCATTCGCGAGGCCGAGTTCTTCGTGCAATCGCTCCAGCTCGTCTGGGGTGGTCGCGAGCCGAGCCTCCGCGACACGAACACGCTCGAGGCCCTCCGCCGGCTCCGCTCGCGTGGGCTCGTCACCGATCGCGAGAGCCGCGAGGTCGAGGCGGCGTACCTGATGCTCCGCCGTCTCGAGCATCGCGTGCAGTTCGCGACCGGGATCCAGACCCACCAGCTCCCGCGCGGCGAGATGCTCGAGACGATCGCGCGCTCGCTCGGTCACTCGTCGGGGCTCGAGCTCGAGCGCGAGGTCGAGAGGACGCGTCGCCGCGTCGCCGCGCGGATGGCGTCGCTCACGAAGGATGCCGGCGGATCGAATCGAGGCGGCGAGCGCCTCGAGCCGCTGCTGACGGCGATCGAATCGGGCGAGGAGGTCATCGTCCTCACCGCGATCACGGAGGGCGTGGGCGGCCTCGACTTCGCGACGGGCGCGTCGGCCGATCTCGCGCGCCACCTGCTCGCGCTCGCGCGTCGTCCCGATTTTCCGCTCGGTGCGAGCACGCGGGACAAGCATCCCGTCCTCGCGGTGACGTTGCTCGAGGCGCTCTCGGATGCGGCCGATCCCGAGCAGGCCGCTCGGCTGCTCGCGTCCTTCTTCTCGCGCCTCCCGACGCCGAGCGTCTATGCGCGCGCAATGGCCGAGGACACGCACGTTCTTCGCCGGCTCGTCGGCTTGTTCGGGGCGAGCGCCTTCCTCGGCGAGGCGCTCGTCTTCCGTCCCGAGCTCGTCGACAGCGTCCTGTTCATGAAGGTCCCTCCGACCGCGGAGAGCACGCGGAGTGACGTCGAGATCGAGATCGCCGAGGCGGCGTCCGCCGACTCGGAACGCGACGGGCTCGGCGATCCCGAGGCATTCGTCGGCGCGCTCCGTCATGCGAAGGCGCGCGTGACGATGGAGGTCGGCCTCGCCGAGCTCGCCGGAGAGCTGAAGACGCGCGACGCGATGCTGGTCCTCAGCGCGCTCGCCGACGCGACGCTGGAGCACGCGACCCGGCGGGCGCTCGCGGAGCGGGGACTCGAAGGCGGCCTCGCGGTGCTCGCGATGGGCAAGCTCGGAGGACGCGAGATCGGGTACGGCTCCGACCTCGACATCTTCTTCGTCTACGACGCTCCGGGGAGGGAAGACGAGCTCGCGGAGAAATACGTGCGCGCGGCGCAGCGCGTGCTCTCGCTCGTGAGCACGCCGCACGGCGCGGGGCCGGGCTACGAGCTCGATACCCGCCTTCGTCCGTCGGGAAGTCACGGGCTCCTCGTCGTGAGCCTCGACTCGTTCGCGCGTTACCACGGCCTCACACGCGAAGGGACGCCCGACGAGGCCTCGGAGGAGCGTCCCCAAGCGGCGGACTGGGAACGGCAAGCGCTCGTGAAGGCGCGCGCGTGTGCCGGTGACGTGGAGCTTGGTCGCAAGGTCGTCGCGCTTGCGGCGCACGTCGCGTACGAGCGTGACGCGCCCGACGCCGCGGCCATGAACCATCTCCGGATGCGGATGGAGCGGGAGCTCGGGAAAGAGGGCCCCCGGCGCTACGACGTCAAGCTCGGTCGCGGCGGCATCGTCGACGTCGAGTTCGCCGTCCAGTGGCTGCAGATGAAGTACGGCACGGATCCGCGGGTCCGGACGACCGATACCGTGACCGGGATCGGCGCGCTCGAGGCCTGCGGGTACCTCGATGCCTCGCTCGCGGCCGTCCTCCGCGAAGGGTACGCGATGTTGAGGCGGCTCGAGCAGGCGCTCCGAGTCGTGCACGGCACGAGCGCGAGCTTCATCGAGGAGGGGGCCCCCGGCCTCGCGGCGCTCGCCCGCCGCATGGGGGTCCGCGACGGAGCGAACACCCCGTCGGGCACGGCAGCGGAGGCGCTCCTCGAGCGTTACCGGGCCGTGACACGCGACGTGCGCGCGGCCTACCTCGCGGCGCTCGGCCTGCGGACGGAGATCCCGCGGGACGGCGACTCCTCCCGCGTCAGCGCCTGGTCGCTCGCCAGCGACTCCTCGGGGGTCAGCGACTCCTCTCGTGCGAGGGAACCGCTATGACCCGCGGTCACGGACCGCTAGAACGATGAACAGGGATGGAATGTATCGAGCAGACCCCGCGGCAACGAGCCGAACCGGGCTCGCTCGCCGATCGTGCGAGCCCGATCGAGTGTCCCTGCGGTCCTGAGATGCGTCCCCGCTCTCGAATGCGCGTTCGTGCGGCGATGCTGGTCACGACGGCGCTGGCCGTCGCGGCATGCGCGCACGAGGAGCGCCGGGGGACGGTCGCGGCGCCGAGCCCGAACGATGCGAAGCCGGCGGAGCGCTCGGCGCCGTCCGCTCGCCAGCAATACCTCGTCGCCGATCCGTCTCCCTCGCGTGTGGGGCCCGTCGCGCTTCCGCTCGGCACGTACGGGCTCCACGGTCTCGTCGTCGACAAGCGTCGCGTGATCGTCGGACGCGGTGAGCCGCGCGTCGCTCCCGACGCGACGGCGGAGCCGATCGTGGGCGCCGCGAAGCTTCCGGGCCGCTTCGGCCGCGGCTTCCTCTTCTGGACGGCGAACACGCTCTACCGCGCCGATGCGTTCGACGCGAAGCTCGTCCCCCTCACGCGCGTGCCGAGCGCGATCGACACGATCTCGTTCGCTCCGAAGTCACTCCTCGTCCGCACGCAGAACGGCGAGCGATGGGCGATCGGCCTTCCCGGTGGCGAACGCCTGCCGATCGCTCCGCTCGGCATCGTCGACGTGCAGGCGCTCGATGACGGTCGCGCGATCGGCTTCGACGATCAGGGGGCCGTCGTCACGAGCATCGATCACGGCGCGCACTGGACCGACGCCACTGCGCAGGTGAAGAGCTCGCCTGCGAAGCTCGCGATCATCGCCGGGGATGTCTGGCTCATCGAGTCGGGATCGGGCGCGTCCCGTCTCGATCTCGACGGACGCCTGTCGTGGTTCGACGAGGTTCCGTCCGACGCGACGACGGAGCTCCGGCCGCCGGACCCACGCTGGCATGGCAGCGAGCCTCCGCTCCGCGTGGCCTTTCGTTCGGGCGCAGCGCTCGACGACGGATCCGCGCTCGTGATCGACTCGGGCGATCTCGTTCGCGTCGACGTGCACACCGGCGAGGTGATCTCCGTCATTCCCGGCCGCCTGCCTCCGGACGCACAATGCGAGGCCGTTCCGACTTCCGATGACGTGCTCTTCGCGTGCATCTCGCGAGACGCCGGCGGGAGCGCCTTCGTCGTCTCGCACACGCTCTCGTCGGAGGCGCCCACCGTCGAGCAGACGTTCGCGGAGGCAGGGCTGTTCTACGCGGGAGGCGACGGCGCGCTCGCGTATGCCGGCTCGTGTCAGGGAGTGGCTCCGAGCTCTGCTGGGCTTCCGGTCGTCTGCGTTCGTACGCCGGGCGGCGTCTGGGAGGAGCGCGACCTCGCCGGTCTCGCCTCGGATGCGGGCGCTCAGGACTTCGTCGTCGCGCGATGGGTCCCTCGCTCCGACGGTCGCGTCGTCGCGGTCGTCTCTGCTCCGCAGGCGGGCATCTACGATCCGGTCTCGTCGGCGTTCCTGCCAATCGGCGACGACGCGCGCGAGATCATCACCGACGGCGCCCCGTCGAGGGCGGCCCTCACCAAGCCTCGGCGCCTCGTGCGCTACAGGCGCGGTCCGGGCGCCGTCGTCGACCGGGCCTGGTCGTTCGGCAACGGCAACGCGCTCCGGGGATGGCAAGGCCGCGGCGGGAGCGTCGAGATCACCGAGGAGGGGAAGCTGACGCGCTCGCCGTACGCGTTCGAGGTGGCCTTTGCCGGAGCGATGGCCCTCGGGCGCTCGAAGGACGGCCGCCTCTACCAGTCGACCGACTACGGCGCGTCGTGGGTCGAGGTCGCGACCCCGCCGTCGGGAGCTGAGGCGCTCGAGCTCGCGGCGTGCACGTCGGCAGGATGCGATCTCGGCCCGTTCTACCGGGTCGGCTGGGCAGCCCAGCCTCCGCGCGTCGAGCCGCCGCCGCCGCCCGCGGCGGCCGCTCCGGAGGTCCGGCCCACACGCGGGCTCGAGCTGTCGTGCCGCCCTCAGGCAGCCGTCGCGTCGAAGGTCGTCCAGCGCACGGGGGATTCGCCCGAAGACCTCGGCCTCGGAGCGATCCGCCTCCCGGTCTCGAACGCGCAAAACGACTGGACGTACGTGAGGACGCCGATCCCGCGCACGATCGCGAGCCCGGTGCACGTGCCTTCCGACGGCGAGTCCGAAGCGACCCCGTCGCTGCGCGCGCTCTTCTCCGGCTTCGGGACGACGCGCGACGGCGACATCATCACGGTGACGGGGCCGAACAAGAATGCGATGGCGCTTCGCCGTGCCGTCGCCTACGTCGCTCCGTTCGATCCGCTCGGACGCATCGTCCGCACCGGAATCGCGATGAGCGACGTGGTCGCCGCGGGGCGTCGCGCGGGCATGACGGTGGACGAGATCCTCGCCGAGGACTTCACCGAGTCCGGCACCGTCGTCCCGCTCACGTCGCCGGATCCCGCTGCGCCGTCGGACATCGCGCTCCACAACATCGATCACGGGCTCCTCGCGATCGTGCGCGGCGAGCGAGTGCGCGTCGAGATCCGCAGCTCGCAGAACAGCGCGAGCGTGATCTCGGGGGTGCTGTTGCCAAAGGACGAATCGGCGTTCCTCGAGGTCGACCCGAGCGGCGTCGGGCGTGTGTTCAAGGTCGGGCCTGCCGGAGCGGCGGACCTCTTCGACGTCGGGCCGAGCGCGAGCGAGACCTCCTACCCGGCCAACCCCGACGCGCTCGCCGTCGGACCGACGGGCGACCTCGTGATCCTGCGCACACCGAGCGGAAGCGATCCTGCGTCGACGCTGGATCCTGCGTTCGTGATCGCTCCGGCAAGACCGCCGTCGCCGCTCGCTCCGTGGTCGGAGCTCCGCCTCGCGGACGATCCTGCCTGCAAGACGGAGCCGGGCGGCTATCGCGCGGTGCTCCAGATCTCCGCGCCGTGGATCCGCGTCTCCACGCCCGAGCTGCGCGTTGCCGGCGCGCCGATGATCGCCCGCGTGCGCTGGACGCCGAAGCGCGTGTGCCTCGAGGGCTTCGAGGTGAAGGTGCCCAACGCGACCGTGCGCGTCGGCCAGGACGGCGGCTACGAGCAGGCGACGTTCGCGACATGGCTGGTGGGCAACGGCGCGAGGTTCGCGCGCGTCGGCATCACCGAGGGGATCGAGTGGCGGCAGGCGCTCGAGTGCACCGTCGTCTCGACCGGTCCCTGACGCGGACACGCAAGCGCGATGCACGAATGCGAAGAGGGAGAGCCGATCGCCGGCTGCTCCCTCTTCTCGTCGTCTGCGGCTCGGCGATCGTCGCCGAGCTCGCGAGCTCACGCGCGTGTCAGGCGTTGGCGTTCAGCTGAGCGCGCCCGCGATGACGTTGATGGTGATGCCGATGGTCTCGAGCACCGCACCCACGATGATCACGATCATCGCGGTCTTCGCCTTGGCGCGCGCGGTCTCGAGGTCCCCCGTCTTCTTCGCGTTGCCTGCCTGGATCGCGAAGACGAGACCGATGCCACCGAAGAGCAGATTGCAGCAGAGAACGATCTCGACGATGCTGAGGATGAGCGGAAGCGTCGTGTTGATGTCGCCACCCGCGCCGGGCATCATCGGGCCGCCGGGCGGAGGGAAGCCGCCGGGAGGTCCGAAGCCCTGGGGCGGCGGTCCGCCGAACCCGCCGCCCGGAGGCCCGCCGTAGCCGCCGCCCGGAGGTCCACCGAAGCCGCCCGGAGGCGCGCCGCCCGGAGGTCCGCCGTAGCCGCCCGGAGGCGCGCCGCCTGGAGGTCCGCCGTAGCCGCCGCCGCCCGGAGGTGCGCCACCCGGAGGTCCGCCGTAACCGCCGCCGCCCGGCGGAGGCCCACCGTAACCTCCGCCGCCGCCCGGCGGATAACCGCCACCGGGAGGACCGTAGCCGCCGGCCGCCTGCAGATTTCCGTTTGCGCTCGTCGGGTCCGAAATCATCATTGAAGTCTCTCCGTCGTAGTCCGAGCCGCGTGTAGCTCTTCGGCGTCCGTCGTCGGGCCTCGGAAGGGGAGGATCGCATCGACCGTTCGCGATGCCAATTCGAAACGCCTTCATCGCCCCCCAGATTGTCGTGAACGTCTCTTCACCCGCGCCGCCGTCCGTGACGCCCCCGCCCCCGCCGCTGTCGGTTCGGCTCCGTCGCGCCGCGCTGACTGCCGCGTTCTTCGCCGTCCTCGGAGGCCTCCTCTCCGCGAAGGCCGTCCCGTGTGCGTTCGCGAAGATGTTCCACCTGCCATGCCCCGGATGCGGCTCCACCCGCGCGGTCCTGGCGCTGCTCCACGGCGATGTGGACTCGATGGTGCGGTTCAATCCGATCGGTCCGGCGGCGGCTGTCCTGATCGGGGTCCTCGTGGTGCAGGCGTTTGCCTCGGTGCTCGCCCGCGGTGACTTCCGCGCCGTCGGTGAAGGCCGGATCGGGCTCGTCGTGAAGCGCGGCCTCGTCGCCGTCGTCGTGCTCGAGGTTCTGGTGTGGATCGCGCGCTTCCTCGGCGCCTTCGGCGGGCCCGTCCCGGTCTGACCGAAACGGCCGAGCGGCCGCCTGCAGCCTCGAAGCTCGAGCAGAGCCCTCTACCCGTCGTGAGATGATAGGCTCTGCGACGTGTCGAAGATCTGCCCCCGTTGCTCGGAGCTCCTTCCCGACGACGCGGGCTTCTGCCCCTTCGACGGCGCGGAGCTGCAGAAGAGCAGCGACCGCTTCCTCGGAAAGACGATCGCCGCACGGTATCGCCTCATCAAGAAGCTCGGCGCGGGCGGCATGTCGATCGTCTACCTCGCCCGCCACGAGCTGATCAGCCGCCTCAGCGCGATCAAGATCCTCCGGCCCGAGCTCTCGCGCATCCCCGAGCATCGCGAGCGGTTCCTCCGCGAGGCGCGTGCGGTCAACCGCATCAATCACGAGAACATCGTCGAGATCACCGACGTCGGCGAGTCGGACGGCGTCGCGTACCTCGTCATGGAGTACGTGGAGGGCGAGTCGCTCCTCGCGCAGATCCAGAACGGGCCCCTGCGCTGGGAGCGCGCCGTGCGGATCGCGATCCAGGTCGCGAGCGCGCTCGCTCGCACGCATCAGACGGGGATCATCCACCGCGACCTCAAGCCGGAGAACATCCTCCTGCTCCCGCGGAAGGGGCCGGCCCTCGATCCGACGGCACCGCCCGAGCTCGTGAAGCTGACCGACTTCGGCATCGCGAAGATGATGGGCGAGCCCACGCTCACCCTGAACGAGCAGCTGTTCGGGACGCCCGGCTACATCGCGCCGGAGTACGTGGGCGGTCTCCCGATCGACGGGCGGGCGGACATCTACTCGCTCGCGGTGGTCCTCTACGAGATGGTCACGGGGCGGCTTCCGTTCGAGGGACGCGGTCAGTCCGATCTCCTGCTCAAGCCGCTCACGAGTGCGCCGATCCCGCCGAGCCAGCGCATCAGCGGGCTCCCGCCGGATCTCGAGTCGCTCCTCCTGCGCTGCCTCGCGCGTGACCCGGCGGAGCGACCCCACGATGCGTTCGCGTTCCACGATGCGCTCGTCGACATCCTCCGGCGTCTCGGCTCGGGCTCGCTGGCGCCGGCAGCGGAGGGGGCCCGCGCCTCCGCGGTTCCTCCGGCGATCGCGGAGAACGCGCGTGAGGCGCTCGAGACGATCGTCGACCGAGCGAGCGCGCCGCGGCTCGAGGTCCAGCTCGACACCACCAGCGTCGGCAAGCTCGTGACGAAGGAGCTGAGCGCGCGCTGGTCGACGGCGCTCGCCGAGCTGGAAGCGCACATCGCGAGGGCGCGCCGCGCCGGAGGCGCGTCGGCCGTCATCGCGGCCCGCGCCGCGGAGCTCGCGCTGGTCGCCGGCGAGATGGTCCCGCGTGTCGAGCGCGCCACGAAGATGGCCTCCGAGCTGCAAGCGAAGGTCGATCGGCTCGAGGCGGTCGGTCGCGAGTTTCGCGCGAACCTCGGTCATGCCATCGACGTGCTCGTCCATGATCGTTCTCGCGAGCGCGCGCATCTCGACGCCCTCCGCGCGCGCCGCGAAGCGCTCGAGGCGTCGGTCAACGAGATCGGGATCCCGTCGTCCGAGGCGCCGCTCGGCGCGATCCTCGCGGATCTGCCCGTGGGATCGGAGCGGACGCCGTGGGAGATCGAGGCCCTCGTCGCGGAGGAGCGGCGCGCCGAAGGCGTGGTCGCGGACCTCGCGTTCCAGATCGAGACGCTCCAGACGCAGCTCGACGCCAAGAACGAGGAGCACGAGCGTGCGCTCGTCCAGGCGACCGGCTCGCTCGAAGGCGCGCTCTCCGCCCTCCATCGCCTCACGAACGAGGTCGCGCGCACGATCGACGACGGCATCGACATGTTCCAGCGCGCGAGTTGAAGAGTCGTCCAAGAATTGGACGACGCTGAACATGAATGGGGAGCTCGAGGGGTGAACCCCCTCGAAAAAAGAGGCGCTCAGGTATGGCCGAGCAGGCCGCCGAGCCGGCGCGGTTTCCTCGGCTCGACCTCGGTATCGCGGAGGAAGCGGAGGTTCACCACGTTGATCGAGGCGTGCGCGGCGATCGATCCGAGGAGGCTGCCGGTGGCGAAGAAGAGCGCTCCGAAGAGGAGCCCCATCACCGCTGCCCAGCCTGCCCAGATCCAGCCGGCGCGGCCGCGGAGCTGATGCAGCCCGCCGAAGGCGAGCGAGGAGACGACGAGGCCGAGCGCCGGGGCGAGCAGCCCGCGGAAGAAGAGCTCCTCCGCGACGCCGCTCGCGACGCCGAGCACGAGGATCGTCGCGTCTCCGGCGCCCTGCACCGCGGGGCGGAGGTCGGCATGAAGCATCCTCGCCCAGCCCCAGCGCTTCACGAAGGCGCGGGTGGCCAGGACGGTCAGTCCGGCGAGCAGGCCGCCGCCGGCGAGGCTGACGAGGTGCCGCGACCAGTCCGGGAGATCGATCCATGCCTCGGTTTCGACCGGGCTCTGATCCCGCACGAAGGCGACCCCGAGCGTGAGGACGGACAGCGCGCCGTAGACCACGAGTGCGAGCGGAGCCGGGCCACGCCGCACGCTCGTTCCAGGCGGAGTGGCGAGAGCGCGGGCTCGGGATGGGGCAGCGCGCACGGCCATGGACACTTCAAAACGTTGCACGGCCGAGCCTGGACGGCAACGCGGGGCCGCCCGTGTCCCAGCGTTGGTCTGCGAGGCTGGCGGGCCGGCCCGCCCCACCCCACGAACGCGACTCGAGGGCACCTAGCCTTACGGAGAGGTGGCCGGCCCCACCCACGCGGGGTGCCGGCCCGGAGAGGGAGGCTTCGACCCGTCTCGACCGCCGGGAGCGGCAGAGCTCCTCCCCGGCCGCGGCAAGCAGCACGAAAGTCTGAAGGGGTCTTCATCGGGTCTGGTAAAGTCGAGCACTTCTCGGGATAAACCCGAGCATCGCAGATGATGACGAACGAAGAGCGGCCTCGCGTCTTGATCGTCGACGACGAGAAGTTCATCCGGGACATCCTTGCGGACTTCCTCGGCATGGAAGGGTACGTCGTCCGCACCGCGGAGGACGGGCAAGCCGCCCTCGCCGAGCTCAATCACGCCCATTACGACCTCGTCATCAGCGACCTGAAGATGCCTCGCATGGGCGGCATCGAGCTCCTCGAGCAGCTCGGCAACGCAGCCCCGAACGCGCTCACGGTCATCATGACGGGCTTCGGTACGGTCGAGACGGCGATCGACGCGATGAAGCGCGGCGCGTACGACTACATCCTCAAGCCCTTCAAGGTCGAAGAGGTGATCCACGTCGTGCAGCGCGGGCTCGAGAAGCAGCGCCTCGCCGCCGAGAACCTCCGCCTCAAGGAGGCTCTGTCTCTCTACAAGGTCAGCGAGGCGATCGCCGCGAGCCTCTCGCTCGAGGAGGTTCTCGCCACCGTCGGCGAGACGGCGATCCACGAGATCCACGCCGACCTCGCGTCGACGTGGCTCGACGACGGCGAAGGTGGCTACTTCGAGCGTCAGCGTCTGCTCCCGCCGAAGCATCTCCGCAGCGTCACGCTGAAGGACGTCAAGGACGGCGCGAGCTTCGGTACGTTCGCGCCGCGGGTCATCGCCGCGCACCTCACCGAGGACTCGACGCTGCTCGAGCACGGGCGTGACAAGGTGATGCGGTTCTTCGACAAGGAGCCCGAGCTCCCGGTCGAGTCGCTCATCGCCGTCCCGCTCCGGATGAAGCAGCGGCTGCTCGGATGGATCTCGGTCGCGAGCTTCACGAAGGGCAAGCGCTTCGACGAGGGACAGCGGAAGCTCCTCTCGATCGTCGGCTCGCGCGCGGCCGCCGCGATCGAGAATGCGCGTCTCTACGAGGACCTTCGCGCGACGTTCCAGCAGACGATCGAGGGGCTTGCGAAGGCGATCGACAAGATGGACCGCTACACGGCGGGCCACTCGGAGCGCGTCGCCACCTACGCGATGTACCTCGCGACGCGCCTTGGGCTGTCGCAGGAGCAGATCGAGATCGTCCGCCAGAGCGCGCTGATGCACGACATCGGCAAGATCGGCTGCGTCCTCAACCTGAACAAGCCCGGCAAGCTGACGCAGGACGAGTACGAGACGTTCAAGCGCCACCCCGGCTACGGGCGCGACATCCTCGAGCCGATCCGCTTCCTCCATCCGCTCATCCCCGGCGTGCATCTCCACCACGAGCGTTGGGACGGACGCGGCTACCCGCTCGGCCTCAAGGGGCCGGACGTCCCGCTCATGGCGCGCATCATCGCCGTCGCCGACACGTACGACGCGATGACGAGCGACCGTGCGTATCGCCGCGCGCTTCCGCACGAGGTCGCGGTCGCCGAGATCGAGCGCTGCTCCGGCACGCAGTTCGATCCCGAGGTCTCTCACAGCTTCTGCGAGGGCCTCGACGATTACCGCGAGGCCGAGATCGGCAAAGGGAAGAAGGTCCCGGAGTAGCGGACCGCGCGCGTAGCGACGCGCGCCGTAGAGCTCGACCGTGCAGCGGCGCGTCGCGCCCATGGCCGGCCTGCGGGCAGGTTCGGCGCGCTTCGATTGAGCTCGACCTGGACGACGCGAGCGCCTGCGCTCGCGCTTGTTCGCTTGTCGCGTTCGCCGGCGGCAAGAAGCGTCGCGATCCGCCTCGTCCATGGCTTCCCTTCGGCTGTTCCGCGCGCTAAGTGCCGCGCATGCTCGAAGACCGTCTCCGGGAGTGCCTCACGTTCGACGACGTCCTTCTTGTTCCGGCCTACAGCGAAGTGCTTCCAAAGGACGTCGACGTCCGGACGCGGCTTTGCAAAGGCGTCGACCTCAACGTCCCTCTCGTCAGCGCGGCGATGGACTCCGTCACCGAGGCGCGTGCCGCAATCACGATGGCGCGCGAGGGCGGTATCGGCATCATCCACAAGAACCTCTCGCCCGCCGACCAGGCGAGGGAGGTGGAACGAGTGAAGCGCGCCGAGAGCGGCATGGTGCTGGCGCCCGTCACGGTGAGCCCGACCCAGCCGCTTCGCGAGGCGCTCGCGACGATGCACGAGCACGACGTGTCGGGTCTCCCGGTCGTCGAGGGAGATCGCCCGGTCGGCATCCTCACCGCGCGTGACATCCGCTTCGAGCGAAACCTCGATCAGCCGGTGAGCGCGCTGATGACGAAGCAGCTCGTCACCGTCTCGCCGGGCGTAAGCAACGCCGAGGCGAGGGAGCTGCTCCACAAGAACCGGATCGAGAAGCTGCTCGTCGTCGACGGCGGCAAGCTCGTCGGCCTCATCACGATCAAGGACATCCTCCAGGCCGACCGCAACCCGCTCGCCGTGAAGGACGCCCAGGGCCGCCTCCGCGTCGGCGCTGCGATCGGACCAGGCCCCGACCGCGACGAGCGCGCCGCTGCCCTCGTGGCGGCAGGCGTCGACGTCATCGTCGTCGACACCGCGCACGGTCACTCGAAGGGCGTCATCGACGCCGTCCGTGAGATCTCGCGCCGCCACAACGTCCCGGTCATCGCGGGCAACGTCGCGACGGCGGAGGCGACCGAGGCTCTCATCGACGCAGGCGCGTCGGCAGTGAAGGTCGGCATCGGCCCGGGCAGCATCTGCACCACCCGCGTCGTCGCCGGGATTGGCGTCCCGCAGATCAGCGCGATCAGCGACTGCGCGCGCGTCGCCGATCGGCACGACGTCCCGATCATCGCCGACGGCGGCGTGAAGTACTCCGGCGACGTCACCAAGGCGATCGCCGCGGGCGCTGCCGCGGTCATGATCGGCTCGCTCTTCGCGGGCACCGACGAGTCTCCCGGCGACCTCGTCCTCTTCCAGGGCCGGAGCTACAAGGTCTATCGCGGCATGGGCTCGCTCGGCGCGATGAAGAAGGGCAGCAAGGATCGCTACGGGCAGGGCGGCACCGCGGACGAGAAGCTCGTCCCCGAGGGCATCGAGGGACGCGTCCCGCATCGCGGCTCGCTCGCGTCGATCCTCCACCAGCTCATCGGCGGCCTCCGCTCGGGCATGGGCTACACCGGCTCGCAGACGATCAAGGACCTTCGCACGCACGCGAAGTTCATTCGCTCGACCACGCAGGGGCTCCGCGAGAGTCACGTCCACGACGTGATCATCACGGAGGAGGCTCCGAACTACCGCACCGACTCGCGCTGATCGCGACCGGCTCGGCACGTGCAGCGGCTTTCGCACGGCGCGTCGTCGAGCACGTGCGCGATGTGCATCCCGCCGAAGCCCCGTTTGGGAGAGAGTCTCGGAGAGGCGGCTGACGCGTAGCGCCTCGCGCCCTGACTCTTTCATCCATCGCGCCCGCGTGCTGGCTTGAAGTATCGTCGTACGCGGCCCGTGACCCTTGCCGACCTGCGCCGCCACGCGCTCGCGCGCTCGCTTTTCGCTCCGACCACGCTGCCCAAGGCTATGGCCCGGCTGGGCTTCGTGCAGGCCGATCCGATCCGCGCGCCGGCGCGAGCGCAGGACTTGACGCTGTTCCAGCGCGTCGCCGACTACCGGGCCGGCGAGCTGGAACTGCGCTACCCGAAGCTCGCGGTCGAGGAGGACAGCTTCGTCAACTACGGCTTCGTGACGCGCGGGCTGCAGGCGCTGATGCACCCGCGCCAGGCGCGCCGCGTGTGGACGAAGGCGCGTTGGGCCGAGGCGCGCGCGGTCCAGGACTTCGTCCGGGAGCGTGGTGTCGTGCACCCGCGGGAGGTGGACGCGCACTTTGCGTACGGCAAGGTGACCAACTGGTTCGGGGGCTCGGGCAACGCCAGCACGCAGCTCCTGGACGGCATGCACTATCGCGGCCTCTTGCGCGTCGGGCGGCGCGAAGGGGGGACGCGCTGCTATGCGGCGGTCGATCTGCACGAGCGCTCGCGGCCGGACGACCCCGACGCCGCGCTCGACGCGCTGCTGGACGCCGCCGTCACCAAGTACGCGCCGCTCCCGGCGCGCACGCTCGGCTGGCTGGCCAGCGCCGTGGCAAGGCTGGCGGCGCCGCAGTGGCTGGCGGCGCGCGCCAACGCGCTGATGCGTGCGAAGGCGCGGCTGGCGACAGCCACGGTCGACGGCGTCGTCTGGTACTGGCCCGAGGGCGAGAACCCGACTTCGAAGCGTCATCGCGTCGACGACCGCGTGCGCCTGCTCGCGCCCTTCGATCCCGTGGTCTGGGACAGACTGCGCTTCGAGCTCTTCTGGGGCTGGGCCTACCGCTTCGAGGCCTACACGCCGGCGCCCAAGCGCAAGTTGGGCTACTACGCGCTGCCGCTCCTGTGGCGCGACGCGGTGATCGGTTGGGCCAATCTCACGCTGACCGACGGCCGCCTCGAGCCCAGCCTGGGCTACGTCACCGGCAAGTCGCCGCGCGACGCCGCGTTCCGCGCCGCGCTAGACGACGAGCTGGCGCGCATCGCGCGCTTCCTGGGCGCGGGTTGAGGGCGCAGAGTCGTCGGCGCCAACCGCGCCAACTCGTGGAACCACGGCTCCACCCTGCAGCGCGCCACCGCTCGAGGACGTGTTCAGCCCCCGCTCACCGCAAACCATGACAACGTCCGATCAGGTTTCGTGTGGAGTGGTCGCACGAGGGGTCGATTCGGGGCGGGTGGCGCTGGCAGGATACCTCCGCATGGAGACAGAAAAGATCTATCGCGGGCGCCTGATCGACCACGTCCAGCTCGTCGTTCGCGACCTCGACGCAAGCAAACGTTTCTACCGTGCCGTCTTCGATGTCCTCGGCATCGAGATCGGCGGAGAGGCCGAGGAATTCTTCTGGTGCGACGAGCTCTTCGTCTCGAGCATCACCTCGAAGGCGGCCGCGGGAGAGCCGACCGGACGCGTTCATCTGGCGTTTCAGGCCAAGGACACGGCGATGGTCGACGCCTTCCACGTGAAGGCAGTGGCCGCCGGCGGAAAGAGCCACGGGACGCCAGGCGAGCGTCCGTACCACCCGGGGTATTACGCGGCATTCGTCCTCGACCCCGACGGCAACAACATCGAGGTCGTCTACCACGGCCCGGCGAAGCGATCCGTCGACGCGATCGAGATCACGTTCTGATCCGCCAGCTGCATCTCGAGCCATGGGCGGGGCCGCCGGCCCGATCGAGAGCATCTTCTGGGTGACGGACGAGCGTCACGACCGAGGCGAAGGAACGCGGGACGAACCGTCGCGGGTCATGTCGCGCGGCCGGATACCGGAGCGGTCGCCGTCATCGCGGTCGCTCTTGGTCGGCCGCGACGATGGGCTCGGTGGTCGTGCTCGTCTTCGTCTTCCGAGGGCGAGCCGCCGGGGAGGTCACACGTTTCCGGCGAAGGCGCCGTCGTCGAAGCGTGCGGCGCCTCGTTCTCGGCGAGTAACGCGGGAAGGATCTCCTCGAGCGTTTGCGCCGCTCCGACCGCGTAGACCTGCGCGCGTACGCCGTCGGCGATGCCGATCATCGCGAGGTCGTAGCGCTTGCGGAGCTCGACCTCCGCCGAGAGCGGCGCGGCCACGATCCCGATCCCGTCCGCGGCGAGGGCGGCCGCGAGCGACATGTCGCCGAGCTCGATGTTCGTCGCCAGCTGCACACCCGCACGAGCGAGGCAGCGCTCGAGCGACTCGCGCAGCGACGATCTCGGAGGCGCGATGAACGAGGCGCCCTGAAGCGATTCCGGGAACCCTGGGCGCAGGGTCTCGGCGGTGGCGACGTTCGCGAAGAAGGCGACCTCGGTCTCGACGACGAGGCGCGAGCCGATGTCGGCGTTCGTCGACTCCGATGTCGGCGTTCTCGTGAGCACGACGTCGAGGTCATGTCCTCGCAGCGACGCGAGCAGCTCGTCGTGAGAGCCGAACGTGCACACCACGCGCTCGCCGTCCGTCGCGCCGGCAAGGCGGGCGAGGAGCGGTCGCACGGTCGCCGCGACGAACGATGACTCGACGCCGACGCGAACGACTCGCTTTTTTCGCTCTCCTCTCAGGCCCTCCTCGAGCTCGGCGCCGAGCGCGAAGATCCGCTCCGCGTAACGGAGCGCGAACAGGCCGGACTCCGTGAGCTTCATTCCTCGGGCGGAGCGATCGAAGAGCAGGACGCCCATCGCTTCCTCGAGCGTGCGGATCTGCGCGCTCAACGTCGGCGGCGTGAGCCGGAGTCGCTGCGCCGCGGCGGTGATGCCGCCGAGCACGGCGACGGTTCGGAAGTAAAGCAGGTGCTGGTAATTCACGCGGTCGCGGCGCATCGCAAGATCCTTGCCTCCCGGGCGGGCGCGACCGTCGCATCTCGCTACAGGCGAAAGTGGGACGCTCCGGACGGTGCACGCGGGAGGGGCGCGCCGGCGGTGTCGGGCAGCTCGGACCGGTTGTGGTCGATTCCAGACGCGTCGAAGTGCGATCGTTCGAGACGAGATGATCGGTGCTCGAACGGTCCGTTCGACGGAGTCGAACGCCCGCCGAGCTCGAAGGTCGGCTTAGAAACTATCGAATGGCGAGGGCGTGGAGCGCGCCGTATCGAACTCGTGATGGGAGTGTTCGCGAGCGAGCAGCGGATCTTTGCGCCACGTCATGTCCTCGGCTGGACGCTCTTCACGCTCACGTCCGGCTTCATCAACGCCGGAGCCGTGATGGCGTGCAAGAGCTTCGTCACTCACATCACGGGCAACGTGACGAACCTCGCGCTCGATGCCCCGCGGGCGAGCGCCTACGTGTTCCTCGGCGCGTCGTTCATCGGCGGCGCCATGGTCGCGGTCCTGATCGGCGAGATGTCGAGGTCGAAGCCGAAGGCCGGCTTCGGCATTCCGCTCGTTCTATCGTTCGCGACGCTCGTCGGGATCGCGATCGCGGGGAAGGCGGGCATCTTCGGATCGTTCGGGGTGGCCGATGGGAACAATCAGCGCGCGTTCGTCATGCTCGGTCTCCTCGGCGCGGTGATGGGAATGGTCAACGCGGCCATCGCGACGGCGACGAGCAACAAGGTCCGTGTCACTCACCTCACCGGGCCGGCGACGGATCTCGCCGGCAACATCATTCGCGCGGCGCTCGGCTCGGGCATGGGCCACGCTGCAGAGCTCCGCTGGGCGACGCTCCGCGCCGTCAAACTCGCCGCCTTCGCGGTTGGCGCGGGGCTCGCAGTCAGGTTCGCGTCGCGCCTCGAGTACGATCTCTTCGCCGTCGCCGGCGGCATCCTCGTCGTGGCGCTCGGGTTGACGGGCGCTCCGGAGAGCGCTGATGCGAGCAAGGAAGCCGCCGAAGCGGGCGACGACAAGGCGGCCAAGCGGATCGCGGCTGCGAACGTGACCACGCTGCCGGCCGGCGATCGCACGAGGACCAGCGCGCGGGACGAGCGCCACGACACCCCGCTGCAGTTCATCGGCCCGCGCCGGCGAGACGCCGAAGAGCGCGACGCGGCGGAGTGACGCCGGCGGCGTGCTGCTGCCTGGAGGCAGCAGTCGCGCGCTCCAAGTTTCAGGTCCGGAGACCGCGTGCCGGCTTGCCCCGTAACGGATGAGCGAGTACGAGGCGCCCATGAAGCTCATCCCTTTGGCCGGTCTCTTCTGCGTTGCCCTCGCAGCCTGCGCCTCCGCGCCGAAGCCCGAGCCGACGACGGCGACGACGACGACGACGACGACATCGGCCGCGACGCTGTCCTCCGCGGAGGCGGACGAGAGCGGCCAGTCCGCCGCCGAGGCGTGGGCGGAGCGGAAGATCGCGGCGGAGTCGGAGACGACGAAGAAGGCGCCGTCCGCCGCTCGTCTCGACGAGAGCGATCCGCTGGCGATGGGAAGCGAGCTCGAGGAGTCGTCGATCCCGAAGGTCGAGATCACGCCGGCGAGCCAGGTTCGCGCGAAGAGCCCGGGCGAGCTGAACGCAGCGCTCGGCGTGCTGAAGTCCGAGAGCACGACCGACGGCGCAGCGAAGAAGCTGACGCAGCGTCTCGGCAACCCCAGCTGGACCGAGGCGCCGAAGGGGGCCGAGCACGCGAAGCGTCGCGTGTGGGTCGCTCCCGCCGGCGGAAACTGCCACCGCCTCGTGCTCGAGGCCGACGGATCGGTCGAGGTCGAGTCGGTGTCGAAGTCCGAGTGGCGGATGCTCACGGCCTCGGCTCGTCAGAACGTGTGCACCGGCGAGATCAAGCGCGGCATCTCCGCGAAGTGATCCGGGCGGACGTCGCGCGAGACTTGTGTCGCGGCGCGTTCGAGTCCAAAAAGGCGTCATGAGGCGCACGATCACGGCTTATTGGCTCGGACGTGTCGGCTACGACGCGGCTCATCGCCTCCAGCAGAAGCTCGTCGAGGCGCGCATCGCGGGGAGGATCGGCGACGTGATCCTCCTCCTCGAGCACGACGCCGTGATCACCATGGGGCGGAGCGCGAAGGCGGACAACGTGCTTGCCGCCGACGAGGAGCGCGCCGCGAAGGGCGTCGATCTCGTCGAGACCGGGCGTGGCGGCGACGTCACCTTCCACGGCCCCGGGCAGCTCGTCGCTTATCCCATCGTCGACCTCAAGCCGGATCGCTGCGATGTCCGTCGCTACATCGGGGACCTCGCCGAGGTGATGGTGCGGCTCGCGAAGGATCACGGCATCGCGGCCGGAGTCGTCCCCGGCGACTCGAAGCTCGTCGGCGTCTGGGTCGACGAGGAGGCTCCGAACGAATGGGACGTGGACCGCGCGCGCGATGCGGCGATCGGCGTCCCCAACGGCGCGCGTCTCGGGAAGATCGGCGCGATCGGCGTGCGGCTCTCGCGCTGGGTGACGATGCACGGCTTCGCGTTCAACGTCAGCACCGACCTATCCGGCTTCGGTCTCATCGTCCCATGCGGGATCCGCGAGCTCGACGTGACGTCGCTCGCGCGGCTCGGCATCACCCCGCCTTCGATCGAGGAGGTCGCGCGCGCTTCCCATCGCCACTTCGGCGATGTGCTCGACGCCGACGTGGTCGAGGGACGCGCAGCCGATCTCGAGGCGCTCTTCCCGGCAGCCTGACGCGCGCTCGCTCGCTCGAGCGGATCAGTCGGCGGGCGGCGGCTGCGTTGCCCGGCGCTCGAGCATGCGGAGGTACATCTTCGCCTGCGAGTTGTCGGGCTCGAGTGAGATGACGTGCTCCCAGTGGTCGCGCGCACCGCTCGTGTCGCCGACCGCGAGGAGGAGGATGCCGAGCTGAAGGCGCGCCGGCACGTAGTTCGGCTTCGCTTCGAGCGCGGCCTCGTAGCGTGACCGCGCGCTCGCGAGGTCGTTGATCTCGCGGAGCAGCGCGCCGAGCTTGGTCTGGAGGTCGGCGAACTGTGGGCAGAGACCGACGGCCTTTTCGTACTCGCCGATCGCTTCGCGAACGAGCCCGGCGTCGTGATAGGCCTGCGCGAGATCGGCGTGCATGTTGGCGAGCTTGCCGCGCGCGAAGGGATCGAGCCCCTGCGTCGTCCCGGACGGACCGACCTTGATGCGGCTGTACACCTCGCGGGCCTTCTCGTACTTGCCGCGATCGTTGTAGGTGACGGCGAGGTTGAGGGCGGCCTCGGTGTAGCCGGGGTTGATCTCGAGGGCGCGTTCGAAGTGCCGCTCGGCGACGAGGAAGTTGCCTCGTGAATGCGCGATGACGCCGAGCATGTCGTGCACGTCGGCATAGCGATCCTCTTCTTCGAGGACCATGCGAAGCATCTGCTCGGCCTTCTCGAACTCGCGCTTCGCGTAGTGCTCGCGGCCGAGGACGAGGAGCTGCTTCACACGCTCGTTCAAGGCAACCCTCCTTTGGTGATCGCCTCGTCTTGCCGACGGCGGAGCAAGGCGTGCCTCTTCACGAGGATGAAGATTACTCGTCTTTTTGGCGAGCGGGGAAGGGGGCACCGCTTTTGCTTCGTGCACGAAAGGTGGGGGCTGCAACGATCGGGCCGAGCGCGGTCAGGTTGCATCAGCCCTTTTCAGAGGCTATGGACCGCGCGCTTCAACACGACCCCCACACTTCGTGGGGAGGAGGAACGCCAGCCAGGTCGCGCGCATTCTCGCGGGATCCGGACGAGCCGGCCGAGAATCGATGCTCCAGCAGAGTCGCCCTTCCGATCCTCCCCAGGAGGAAGCCTTCATCGGAGATCCTCGCGTTGCGACGGACGATCCGGCTCGAGAGCATGGCAGTCCGCCGTCGTCCACGCGTGAAGCGGCTCCCGCGGGCCGTGTTCGCGACCGTGGGAAGATGATCGGGCTCGGCGCGATGGGCGGCCTCGTGGTGCTCGGGATCGGTCTGATGATCGCGTCCCCGCGTCGTGACGCCAGCGAACCGTTGCCGGCGCTTGCCTTCACGACCGCCGGCAGCGCGAGCGCCGGCGGCGACACCGCCAAGGAGGCCAACGCCGCCGTCGCGGATGCAGGCTTGCCGGTCGTGCGGCCGCCGCCCGCCTGGCGCGTGTCGAGCCTCGCGAGCGACGCGAACGTCGAGGTCGCCGAGGGCTCGTTCGGAAAGCGCGGCCTCGTCGCCACGCTCACCCAGGCCGGGCTTCCTCGTACCGAGATTCGCCGCCTCGCGCAGGCCTTCGAAGGGATCCGCCGCATCGATCGCCCGCGCGAGAGCGACACGTTCGTCCTCGCCAAGGACAAGAGCAAGGGCACAGTCGCCGCGTTCGAGTACGCGACGTCGCCGTTCGACGTCTGGCAGGCGAAGGTCGACGAGGCCGGCGCGGAAGGCCGCATCGTCGTCAAGAAGCTCGACCTGTTCGTCGAGCGCCGGCGTGTCGCCCATGGGCTCGTCGTGAGTGCCGACCTCACGAAGGCGATCACGGGCGCGGGGTTGCGTCCCGAGATCGCCCTCGCCGTCGACGACGCGCTGGAGGGACACATCGAGCCCGGATCGATCCGCTCCGGTGTGCGGATGCGCATCGCCGCGAGCGAGGAGTGGGTCGAGGGTGCGTTCGTCCGGGTGAAGGTCGAGGCGATCGAGTTCGTCCCGAAGACGGGCTCGCCCCTGCGCGTCTACTACTACGAGCGCGATCCGCGCGAGACGCCGGGATCGGCGCGCCGCGCGCCGGCGGCGGGCTTCTACGACGCGAAGGGCAGGCAGCCCTTCCACGGTCAGTTCCGCTCGCCGCTCGCCCTCGCGCGGGTGACGTCACGCTTCAATCCGAAGCGTCTCCATCCGGTGCTGAAGACGGTGATGCCGCATCAGGGCGTCGACTTCGGCGCGTCGACGGGGACGCCGGTCTACGCATCGGCGGCCGGCACGGTGATCGCCGCACACAACAGCGGTCCGTGCGGAAACATGGTCGAGATCGACCACGGCGGCGGCATCCACACGGCCTACTGCCACCTCAAGGGGTTCGCCGCGGGGCTTCGCAGTGGCCAGAAGGTCGAGCAGCGGCAGCTCGTAGGCTACGTCGGCCAGACCGGTCGCGTGACCGGGCCGCACCTTCACTTCGTGGTGAAGAAGAACGGCGCTTTCATCGACCCGCTCGGGCTCAAGATGGACGGCGTCCGCGTCCTCCCGCCCGCGGATCGCGAAGCATTCGCCCGCAAGCGTGGCGATCTCGACGTCGCCATCGACGGCGTCGCGCTGCCGTCGGCGGCGGACGTCCCGGACGAGAGCGACGACAAGGACCTCCACGCCGACTGAGGTCAGCGAAGCCTCCGCGCCGTGCACGGAGGCCCGGGACGAGAGCGACGACGAGGCAGGCGAAGCCTCCGCGCCGCGCGCGGATGTCCGACGCGTGAGCGACGACGAGATCCTCCACGCCGACTGAGGTCAGTGAAGCCTCCGCGCCGTGCACGGAGGCCCCGCGAGGACCGTGATGCGACGGTTCTTCCGGCCTACTTCGGGAGCGGCCGGCCGTGGCCGGGGCCGAGGATGTCGGCCATCTTGGTGTGCGCGTCGAACGTGTGGACGTGCGGCGGGTGATGGCACGCGATGCACGACTCCGGCGTGGGCTTCGCGATCGGGATCTTCACCTTGTCGGGCTTCGCCGCGTGGAGGGAGCCGGGGCCGTGGCAGACCTCGCACTGCACGTTCTCGAGCTCGGAGACGTGCGTGACCGTCGAGCCTCCCGGCTTGTCGTAGCCGGTGACGTGACAGCCGACGCAGTCGAGGTTCGCCTCCTTGAACTGCTTCGAGAGCGTGGCGTAGGCGTGGGCGTGACCGGTTCCATCCCAGACCTTCTTCGCGTCCTCGTGGCAGTTCGAGCAGACCTCGATACCGGCGTAGCTCGGCTCGCCCTTCGCGGCGGGCACCGGCTTCTTGTCCTTGAAGGCGAGCTTGTTGGCGTCGTTCACCTTCTTGTAAAATACATCCATCTGCGACTTCACGTCGTTGTCGGCGCCGAGGTTCTCGCGGATCTCGCGCATCGAGTAGCGATAGAAGTTGCCGGAGGCGGGGACGGGCGCCTTGTCGAGCGCGTCGCGCTCGGCCTCGAGCTTCGCGACGTCGGTCTTGCGGGCGGCGACGTCCTTCGGATCGACGCTCTTGTCCGTCTCCCAGGTCGCGATCTTCTTCCGGAGCTCGTCGATCCGACCGGTGAGCTCCTCGCGCTTGCGCATGCGCTCGAGGCCGGTTCCGTCGGCGAGCTTGAGGAGCCCCGCGGGCGCGTCGCCGCGGACGTGGAGATCGAGAACGCCGACGGTCTGGAGGTGGTTGGCGGTCTCGACGACGAGGACGTCACCGATCTGCTCCGGCGGCGCCGCCTTCGTGTTCGAGTCTCCGCTGGCGCCGGTCGAGCCCACGAGGATGGCGAGCAGCTCGGGGTTCTCGTCCGCGATGCGCTTCGCCTCGCCGCGGCCGACGGCGGCGAGGACGATGATCGCCTGCGCGCCATCCTTCTTCAGCGCCGCGACGCTCTCCTTCACCGCCGCGATCGCGGGGGACGACGTGACGTCGGCGAGCTTGTTCTCCTTGCTGCCGGGCGAGGCCTCCGCCTTGTCCGGCGCGGCGACGCCGATGACGCCGATCTTGAGCCCGCCGACCTCGACGATCTTCGACTTCGCGGGCGCGAGCGAGCCGGCCGCGAGGTTGGCCGCGACGAGCGCAGCGCCGCTCGTGTCGCGGAGCTTTGCGAGCGTCGCGATCCCGTCGGCGAAGCCGTTGCGCGACGGAGCGAACGCGGCGAGCTTGAGAGTCTTCAGCGTCGTCGCGATCGTCTCGGCCTTGGCGACCTCCTGACCCTTCTTCTCTTCCGGGATGTCCATGTCCATGAAGAAGAGCGGCCCGGCGGCGAGCGTCGCGAACGCCGGAGCCTTGCTCTTCTCCGCGGCAACGAGCGCACCGAAGCGGTCCATTCCGCCGAGCTGGTCCTTCACGCACCCGCACGGCTCGAGCGCGCCTGCGAGATCGGACACGAGGTAGAGCCGCGCTCGAGGCGCTTCGGCTGAGGTCCCAGCCGAGCCGTCTCCGGCGGCAGGCGTCGTGGAGGGGCGGCACCCCTCGCACGCGGAGAGGGTGACGAAGCATCCGATGAGCGCAAAGAGGAAGCAGAGAAGCGTCCGCGCCCGCGCGCCGTGCCGGCGGGGATCCGTGTTTCTCCCGGGACGCTGGTGCCCGAGACCCGACCGCGAAGAATCACTCAACATTTTCACCGGCGCGGAGCTTATCACCGAGCGATCCCGGATCGGCGAGGAGTGAGGATGGGGTGATGACATACGACGGCGGAATCGCTACTATTTCGGGTCGCGTGAGCGCCTCGCATCGATTCGGCCCCTTCTTCCTCGACGCACGGATCGCGGTCGGCGGAACGGCCGAGGTGTATCTCGCGAGGCCGGCCACCCCCGCGCCCAACCTGCCCGATCGGCTGGTGGTGAAGCGCCTCCTCCCTCACTTCGCGTCCGACGCGGACGGCCGAACGATGTTCGAGCGAGAGGCCCGCCTCCACGCGGCGGTGACGCACGAGAACGTCGTCACCGTCTTCCACGCGGGCAAGGATGAGCGCGGCGAGCCGTACCTGGCGATGGAGTACATCGATGGCGCCGACGGCTATCGCGTCCTCCGCCGCCTCCGGCAGGAGGGCGAGCTCTTGCCGATCGGCGTGGCCGTGTACGTCGCGCGCGAGGTCCTGCGCGCCCTCGAGAGCGTCCATGCGGCCCTCGATCCGACGTCGGGAGGCTCGCTCGGGATCGTCCATCGCGACGTGAGCCCGTCGAACATCTACCTGTCGAAGGACGGGACGGTGAAGCTCGGTGACTTCGGGATCGCTCGCTCGACGACGCGCGCGACGCTCCGAAGCGAGGCCGGGCACGTCCTCAAGGGCAAGTTCGCCTATCTCGCGCCGGAGCAGGTGGCAGGGGAGACGAGCGATCATCGTGCCGATCTCTTCAGCCTCGCGACGGTGCTTGCGGAGATGCTCCTCAATCGACCGCTGTTCCCCGGCGGCGGGCAGCTCGCCATCCTCCTCGCGATCCGCGACTGCAAAATCGACGCGCTGACCGAGATCAAGTCGCGCCTCCCGCCCGGCCTCTTCGAGGTCATGCAGCGTGCCCTCTCGCGAAACCCGGCGCAGCGCTACCCGGACGCGAGGTCGTTCGCGGCCGCGCTCGCCCCGTTCGAGGCGGACAAGCGGCTTGCGGCGCGCGAGATCTCGGCGCGCGTGCGCTGGGTGAAGGCCGCGAGCTCCTCCGACAAGCTCACCGCGCAGCGTGACAGCGCCGCAATGCGCGCCGCCACGGCGGCAAGACCGGAGCGTCTGCCGGCGATTCAGGACGCCGTGCCGCCGGTCGCGGTGGCCGTGCCGCCGCCCCTGCCGCCTCGCCCCGTCGCGGCTCCCGAGCAGCTGGAGGAGACCGACCTCGAGGAGGAGGAGGACGACGACGACGACGGGGTGAAGACGTCCGAGTACGAGCTCTTGCCTTCGCACGTGCTGAAGATGGATGGCACGACGCTCGGGCCGTGGACCTTCGCGCGCCTGATGGAGGCGCTCGCGACGGGGCAGATCGATCCCGGCGACCGCGTCGACTTCGTCGGGCGCGGCTTCCGGGCGGCAGAGGAGATCGACGAGTTCGCGCGCTTCTTCCCCGCGCCCGGCGCGACGACGAGCCAGCTCCAGGGGCCCGGCACGCCGGACCTGAGCGATCAAATCGGGCCGAAGACGATGCTCGAGACGCTCATGCTCGTCCTCGCGCAGAACGAGACCGGGGTCCTCTTCGTCGAGCGGTCCGAGGGCGATGGCCTCGGAGGACCACCTCCGTCACGCAGCGGGAGGAAAGAGCTCTACTTCGTCGAGGGCAAGCTCCATCACGTCGCGTCGAGCAACGCGAGCGAGCTCCTCGGCGAGTATCTGGTGCGCCGCGGGAAGCTCGAACGCGAGGAGCTCGATCTCGCGCTGGCGGTCCTCCCTCGCTACAGCGGTCGCATGGGCGACACGCTCATCTCGATGGGGCTCGTCGGGCCGGTCGACATCTTCCGCGCGATCCGCGAGCAGGGCCGCGATCGTGTCGCGGACCTCTTCCTCTGGCGCGGCGGCACCCTGACCTTCTATCGCGGTCACACCGCGCCGCACGTCGAGTTCCCGCTCGATCTCGAGCTGCCCGCGCTCATGCTCGCCGGGCTCGAGACCGCGAAGCCGGGTGATGCCATCCTCGCCGAGCATCGCGACGACCTCGATCGCATCCTCGGCCCTTCGTCGCGCGACGACCTCTCTTCGTTCGAAGGCCTGACATGGCCGCCGGCGATCGCGGCTGTCCTCGATCTCGTTCGCAGACCGGTGACGCTTCGGGAGGTCCTCCAGACGGCTGCGCGAGGCGGGACGCTCTCGCCAGGCGACGTCCTCCGAGCGGCTGAGGTCCTCTTCGCTGCTGGGCTCATCGCCTGGAAGTGACGCGCACGCGGCGTCGACGACGGGCATCGCGGGCAGCCGATGCTAGGCTCGCTGACCGCCATGGCTGCCGTACTCGATGATCTGGTGAAGCTGCTCGCGTTGGAGCGCATCGAAGAGAACCTCTTCCGCGGTCAGAGTCAGGATCTGGGGTGGGGCACCGTCTTTGGCGGACAGGTGCTCGGGCAGGCGCTCTCCGCTGCCGCCCAGACCGTCCCGACGGAGCGTCACGTGCACTCGCTCCACGCCTACTTCCTCCGCCCCGGCGACGTCACCAAGCCGATCATCTACGACGTCGATCGGATCCGCGACGGCACCTCGTTCACCACCAGGCGCGTCGTCGCGATCCAGAACGGGAAGGCGATCTTCAACCTCGCTGCCTCGTTCCAGAAGGAAGAGCCGGGGTTCGAGCACCAGGAGACGATGCCGGAGGCGCCGCCGCCGGAGGGGCTCAAGACCGAGCAAGAGCGCTTCGCCGCCGCCGCCGCGCGGCTCCCGAAGTTCGCGCTCGAGCGTGCGACGGCCGAGCGTCCCATCGAGCTACGCGAGGTGGAGGCGGACGAGGATCTCTTTCACCCGGCCAAACATCCGCCACGGCGCATGGTGTGGCTTCGAGCGATCGCGCCGCTGTCCGACGATCCCGCCCTCCACGCCTATCTCCTCGCGTACGCCTCCGACTTCTCCTTCGTCACCACGGCGCTCCTGCCTCACGGAGTCACGTGGCTCACGCCCGGGATGCAGATCGCGAGCATCGACCACGTGATGTGGTTCCATCGGCCTGCCCGCATCGACGACTGGCTCCTCTACGTGATGGACAGCCCCGCTGCGCATGGCGCGCGCGGCCTCGCGCGTGGGCTCGTGTTCGCGAAGGACGGCCGGCTCGTCGCGTCCACGGCACAGGAAGGCCTCATCCGGAAGCGCTGACGGCCGCCGGTGGAGGCGTCGTCCCTCGCGCGCCGACGTTCACTCGAAGGAAACGACGACGTAGAAGGGCGCTTCAGCGCGGCTGCAGGGGAGCGTTGAGCCCCGGGATCACCGGCAGCGATTTGAGCGCCGCGCCAGCGATTTGCTCGCGGGTGATCGTCCCGGAGATGCTGTAGGGCAGGTTCACCGCGAGACGCTCGCCGCCGACGGTCACGGTGCCGTCGATCGTGTAGGGGACCGGTCCCGTCGCGGTGGCGAGCGTGGCGAGCGTCTTCACGTCCGCCCACGGCAGCGACATCGGTACGTCGATCGTCGTCGCCACGTTCGGCGGGAGCACGACGGGCTTCGAGACGGTGACGGAGCCGAGATCCCACTTCCCGTCGAGCCGTGCCTTGCCCGTGAAGGACTGAGCGGAGAGCGTGACCCGGTTCGGGTTGGTCGCCTCGATCTGCAGGAGGATGTCGACGCCGGTGACGCCGACGGCGGTGACGCGCGCCTCCTTGGGCACCAGCGTCGGCGGCTCGGGCTTCGAGCACGCGCTCGTGAGGAGGGCTGCAGAGAGACCAGCGAAGAGGCAGCGTCGGGACAGCACGTGCGGACGATACCACCGCATCGGGCCGTTCATTCCCCTCGTCACCCGTTGGCCGCACCTTGCTGTCGCGCTTCGGAAGCTGCGAGCAGTACGGCTGACCTCCACTTCGCTGCACGTGATCGCTGCGCGGCCTCGTCCGATGTCGCCTTCGACGAGCCGGAGCGCGTTCGGAAAATGCATGAGGCGATGCCGAGGAGGCGTCGCCATGCAGTCACCCGCGCTCGTCGTGCTCGACCTCGCAGGAACCACCATCGAAGACCACGACGTCGTGGCCCGTTGTCTCGTCGAGGCCGTGAAGTCCGCAGGCGTCGCGATCGGTCTGAGCGACGCGAACGCGGTCATGGGGTTGCCGAAGCCGGCGGCGATCGCGCAGATCCTCGCAAAGCAGGAGGGCACGCCCGTTCCTCCGGTCGACTCCGAGCGCATCGTTCGCGCGACGGCTGTCTTCCAGCATGCCATCTTGAGGCACTACGGCTCGCCCGGGGCCGTCGTGCCCGTTGCTGGAGTGGAGGAGGCGCTCGACTCGTTGCGGGAGCGCGGCGCGAAGATCGCGATCGACACGGGCTTCTCCGCCGTCATTGCGGACGCGATCCTCGATCGTCTCGGGTGGATCGCAGAGGGGCTCGTCGATCTGCGGGTCGCGAGTGACGAGGTCCGTCGCGGCCGACCTGCGCCCGATCTCGTGTTCGAGGCGATGCGCCGCGCCGGCGTCGGCGACGTGCATGCGGTTGCGAAGGTCGGCGACACGCCCGCCGATCTCGGTGAGGGCGCGAACGCGGGCTGCAGATGGAACATCGGCGTCACGTACGGGACGCATGCGCGCGCGGCCCTCTCCCGCCACCCGCACACGGCGCTCATCGATGACGTCCGCGATCTTCCGAGCGCGCTCGGGATCGTACGCCATCGGGGGCGCGCGCTCCCCGCGAGCGCTCGACCGCGCCGGACGCTCAACCGGCTCTGAGCGTTCGACGAGCGCCGATCGCTCCGACGCTGGTGTGTCGATCGATGGCCCCCTGCGCGCTAAGGACGGGCGGCCATGAAGATGTCCATCGTGCCCGCGCGGTCGCTCGTGAAGTACATGCGACAGCCGTCGCGGGAGAGCCATGCCGGGCGGTCTTCGGCGGTGGAGCTCAGCTCCGTCACCGGCGTCGGCGTTCCGAATGCAGCCTGGAGGCTCGGTCGCTTCGCGATCCAGATGTCGCTGCCACCCAGGCCGCCGGGGCGATCGGTCCCGAAGTAGATCGTCAGTCCATCTGCCGACAAGGCGACGCCCGCTTCGTTGTTGGACGATTGGAGCTCGGTCACGAGGGTAGGGTCCTGGTATGCGCCGATGTTGTCGCGCACGCTCCGGAACAGGTGCCGCGTGATCCCTCCGAGCCGCTCCGACGTGAACCAGAGCTCGGCGCCGTCGTGCATCACCGATGGATACACCTCGACCCGGTTCGTGTTCACTCGTCCGAGCTTCCGGGCGTTGCTGAACGGAGCAGTGATGACCGCACGTGACGCGGTGTAGATGTCTGCCTCGTCGCCGATCTCACCGGCGTAGAAGATCGCCAGGCCGTCGTCCGTGATCGTCGGAGTGACGACCGCCGCGACGTTCAGGCCTTGCTGGAGCTCGGTGACCGGGGTGGGGGCGGAGAACGCAGCTGTCCGCGAAGCGCGCGTCGCGACGACGATGGTCCGGTTGGTGAGGTCCACCGTGCGCTCGAACACCATCGTGAGCTCGTCGGCGGTGAGAGACGGGGCGTCCTCCAACCCCGAGCTGTTCACCGGTCCGTCGAGCGCCTTCGGGGGCCCGAACGGACGCGTCGGATCGCACGCCGCCGAAGGCGCGTCCTCGCGCGTCATGCCGTCCTCGCGCGCCGTCGCGTCTCGATTCGAGTCGCGGTTCCCGGCGTCGTCGTCGTCGCGCTCGGTCGCTCCCGTCACTCTCTCGAAGTCGCCGAAACCTACGATCGCATTGCATGCGACGAGCGCCGTCGATCCGGCCAGCATGAGTCGCTGGAGCGCTCGCATGTCCTGTACGTTAGCCGATGACGCGCGCGGTTGGAGGAGGTAGTGCCGGCCTTCGTTCCGCGGATGGAGCGAACGTCGCGGGGGCTCATTCGCGCTGGCTCGTCCGATAAGGAGCGCCCGCGTTCCGTACGGTGTACTTTGTGGTGGTGACCCATCCGAACGACGCGGATGAGGAAGAGGAGGGGACGGCGGTCGACGTTCATGTCGACATGCCGTCGGTGATCACGGCGTCGGTCGAGACGGCGGTGCGCGGGGTGCCGCCCGACGCTCGGCTGGTGACGAGCCCGCACGACCTGCGTGCTCCGGCGACTCCGATGGTCCAGACGCCTGCTCGCGTGCCTGCGGGCTCGGGTGAGGGCGAAGACGAGGACAGGTCGCTCTCGCTCGTCACGCCTTTCTTCGACTCGGAGCGAATGGCGAGCGTCGAGCGCGCGATCTCCAACGCCAGCACCGAGCATTCCCCAGCGCTGGAAGAGCCGGACACGCGTGTGCTCGGCGGCCAGCGGAGCCCCGCCGACGACGAGGGCGACACGACACTCCTCCGAGGTGGCGAGCCCGGCGGAAGGGCGGCCGACGACGAGAAGACACTCGACCCCCGCGCAGCTCTCTCGGCGAAGGAGCCGAGCGCGCAGACGGCGTCGCCGGCGAGGCCGCATGGCGAGAGCGTGAGCGCGCGCGACGAGGCCGTGGCGAGCGGGCTGCCTCCGATGCGGCCACGCTTCGATTCGGAGGCGGCAGGGCAATGGGCTCCCTGGCACGAGCAACCCGAAGAGGCGCGCGCGGCTCTCAGCGGGATCGTGTCGCCGGTCAGCTCCGGGACGGAGGTCCTTCCGCGGAGCACGGTTCAACAAGCGTTCAACCTCCTCAAGGCACCCGAGACCAGCCTCGCGCCCGAGCCGCGCTCGTCACCGCGAGCGTTCCCCGTCACGCAGACTCCCTCGCACCCGCTCGAGCCACCGTCGCGCGACCCGGTGCGGCCGGTCGAGCCGACGAGCTCGCGCTCCAGGAGCGGGATGAGAGCGACGCCGTCGTCGACGGCGAAGCGCAGCATGTCTCCCGTCGCAGTGTTCTTCATCGCGTTCCTCGTGACGACCGCCGTGTTCGGGGGTGCGGTCGCTGCGCGATGGTTCGGCTGGTTCTCGTTCCGAGCGTCCGGGGCCCCCGCGACCACGCCCGCGGCGCCCGCGACGGAGAGCGGAGCGCCTCGAGTGAGCCAAGCGCCTCCGGCGAGCCAAGCGCCTCCGGCGAGCCATGCGTTCCCGGCGAGCGGCGCGCCCTCGGCGAGTGACGCGGCGTCGGCCTCCGGCACTGCTGCGGCTCCGGCCCCCTCGGCGAGCTCTTCGCGCACCAGGAGGCCGGGCGGAGTCACGCGGCCGCGCGGTTCTCCGCGGCCGCCGCGTCCCTGAAGGAGCTCGTCACGGGACGATCTGCTGGCAGGTCGGGAAGAACGCCTTCGCGACGGAGTTCCCGTTCAGTGTCGTGCAGAGATCGACGCAGAGGTTCGACCCGCTCCTGCCCTTGCAGCACTCGTTGATCGCCTGGAAGAGCGGCGTAGCGCCCTCGATCCCCGGTCCGCACGTCGCCGCGTTCTGTTTCGTCGCGAAGCACGCGAGCGCCGCCGCGTCGGCCTGCGTCGTCGCGCCGGCCTGGCACCGCTGCACGCAGCCTGCGCAGCTCGTCTGGGTGAAGCCGACCTTCGAGAGCTCCGCCTGGAGCGATGGGCCCACGGTTCGGTTCTCCACGGCGCAGTCGGCGAAGAGCTGACACGATTCCATGCATCCTGCACGGGTCGTTGGCGCGCACGTCATGGCGGGCAAGGGCGCAAGCTCGTAGGGGGCGGCGGAGCATGCCGCCTTCGAGCCAGCCGGGAGCGAGGGAAGCGAGAGCGATGAGACGGGCGTGCCCTTCGGCCGGGAGAGCAGGAGATCGATGAACCAGTCGTTGAGCGGCAGCCAGGCGTGGCCGAGGTTGTCGCCGCGGCAACGCGCGTGGGCGATGTTCGCCTCGGCGGCGTAGAACTTCGATGCGAGAGAGGCCTGCTCGACGAAGCTGAACGCGGGCACGCTCACGCCGTTCGGCGTGGTGCCCCTGTACGTGTCGTTGTCTCCGCCCCATGTCACGACGACGAGCATCGGGTCGAGCGGTCCCTTCGCGTCGGACGCGGTGAAGTCGAAGACGCCCGATCCGACGATGCCACCTGCGAGGATCTTCGAGCGGCTCCTGAGGAGGCGGTTGGTGAAGATCCCGCCGGCGGAATGCCCCGTCGCGAAGACCCGGTTTTTGTCGACCGCGTAGTGAGCCGCCGTGCAGCTGAGGAGGCGATCGAACAGCTCGACGTCTGCGTTCGGTGCCGACTCGGTTCCGGGCGCACGCATCGCGTCCCAGACCGGCCAGAAGGTGCCGTTGCCGGCGGCATCGGGAGCGACGACGATGAAGCCCTTCGCCGCGAAGTCGGCGAGCTTCGCCCGGGCGATGAACTTCGGGCCGGTCTCGGTGGTGCCGTGGAACGCGAAGAGCAGGGGCCGCGGTCCGGTGAACGAGTCGGGCGGGAGGAGGAGATGAAACGTTCGGCTCTGGCCGCCGGCGGAGAATCCCGTGTTGACGCCGGCCTTCGGGCCGTTGCCGGCGCCTTCGAACGGGGCAGGGCATGCCGCTCCCGGATCTCCTGCGTCGATCGCCTCTGCGTCGCCGCCGTCGGGGAGCGCGCTGTTCGGCCCGCCGTTGCTTCCGCTCGATCCCTTGGAGCCGTCCGGTGAGACGGCGTCATTCGTCGTCGAGCATGCGACGGCGGCGAGCGCCACGACGAGCGCTGGGAGGAGGCAACGTGCGTGCACGACGTTGGGCTAGCACAACCGGTCGGTCATGCCGCTGCGTTCGTCACCGATCAGCGACGCGGGAGCATCCCGCGCCGCGGCGTATCGAATCGGGTCGATTGGAACAGCTCCTCGTACGGCACGTCCCCCGCGGCGCGAGAGAAGCGACGCGTCTCGTCGTCGGTCGCGAGGGACGGCTCGACCAGGACGCTCGCTTCGGTAGCGGGAGCCGTCTCGTCGAAACCGAGCTCGCGTCGCATCACGATGCCCGAAGGACGGAACCGTGTGCTCTCCGCCTTGGGCTCCGGCTCCGTCGGGACCGGGGCGCCGTCGACGTCGCGGCTCGAGTCGTCAGTCGACGAGTCGGTGTCGAGCTCGATCTCGACGAGGTCTCGCGCGCTGAGCAGCACAGCGAGCTGCTCGGATCGCGTGAACGCCGTCGTGATGACGTGAAGCTCGGAGTCGTCCGGGCCCGGCTCGGAGTCGCCCTTCACCAGCATGAGCGCGGCGATCCCGTCGAGGGATTGGTCGACCGCGTCGGTGCTCGGTTGAGGCGGCGGAGGCTTGCGCATGAGCGCGTCGAGCTCCGACTCGGCCTCGGCGGCTTCCGAGTCGATCGATCGCGTGGAGTCGGTGACGACGGCGATCTCGCCGCTCGCCTCCGGGGGGAGTGGCGCGACCTCGTCAGCGCGAATGGTCCGTGCGGGAGCCGCCGGCTCCTCCGCGGCGCTGATCTCTTGGACCGAGCCATCGGCGTCCGCGACGACATCACGGGCGAGCGCGGCGATGACGTCGTCGAGCTCGGGGGCGTCCTCGTTCGATGCCGGCGATGACTGCCCGGGCTCGACCTCCGCGCCCGAGGCGGCGTCTTCACCCACGCCGTCGAGGTCCGGCGACGAGAGCGTGCAGACGGCGGACTCCCTGGCGGCGAACGCCGCTTCGCTCGGCGCATCGAGCCGCTCGAACGACGTGACCGGGCCGAAGCGCGCGAGGGCAACACGTCCGTCGGTGACGAGCGCGAAGAGGAGGTTCGTGCCGATGCGCGGCTCGTGGCCCATGAACCCAGGCGTCTCGCGATCGAGCGTGGCCACGAAGCGCGCGCCGACGCAGCGCTTCGCCGCGACGACCGTGACGTCCGTCGCGTCGACCTTCGGGACGACCCAGCGACAGACGCCGTCGCCGTCGAGCAGGAGGGCACAGCGCTCGGAGTGGACGATGTAGGACAGATCCACGCAAGGTCGGTATGAGCCGTGAATGCCTCTTCCGCAAGGATGAGCGCCGGATTTCTCGTGCAACCGGCGCTCATTCCAACTCCGTCCGAAAATTCAACGAGGGCTGGAGGCCCACCTCTGCGGGTGGTTGGGGCGCGAGCCCCAAGCTCGTTCCGGGCCGAAGGTCACCCCTTCGGGAGGAGGAGCGACATGTCCTCGGAGAGCGTCGCGCGGATGTGAGCGATCGTCTTGCCGCGAAGGCGCGCCTTCGTCGCCTCGAAGGCGGGACGCGCGAGGCCGGCGAGGCGCTTCGCTTCTTCCTTGGCGACCGCGAGGATCGCGTCGGGCGCCGCGGTCGCGTCGAGGTAGCCGACCTTGACAGCCTCCGCCGGATCGTAAATCCGAGCGAGCAGCGTCGCGTGCGTCAACGCCTGCGGCGTGAGGCGGTCGCGCGCGATCTCCATCGCGAGGATGGGCACCGGCATGCCGATCGCGACCTCGTTGAGGCCGATCCGGAACGCGCCCTCCGCGCCGATGCGCATGTCGCCCGTGAGGAGGACGAGCGCGCCGCCTGCCAGCGCGTGACCGGAGCACGCGATCACCAGGGGCACCTTCGCGCCGTAGAGCTTCATCAGCATGTCGGCGCCGCGCTCGAGCAGCGCCATGGCAGCCTCGGGGCTCTGCATCATCACGCGCAGATCGAAGCCGGCGCAGAAGCGATCGGGGCGGCCGGTGAGGACCATCGCGCTCGCCTCTTTCTCCGCGCGCGCGAGCGCGTCGACGAGACTGTCGATCATCGTGTCCGAGAGCGCGTTCGCTTTGCCGTCGTCCATGCGAACGACCGCGATGTTGTCTTCGAGCGTGTAGGTGAGGACGTCGCTTGCCATCGGGAGGCACCGTAACCGATCCGACGAAGCGGTGGCCGCGCTGCACCGTGCTGGTGGATCCCGGCTCCCTCACGAGCGTGCTGCCTCGCGGAGGGGCGCTCCTGGAACTAGCCGGAATTGCTGAGGTCACTCCCAGCGATTTCAGTGGTGCGATGTGTGCAGAAGTGGGTTCTGCATGAAGCGCCAGATCTTCGCCCTGCTCTTCTCCCTCGGGACCATCACCGCGCTCGCGGCCGGCTGCTCGGCAGAGGCGGTCGACGAGGACACGGCGACGGAGGACGACGAGCTCCGGCGCTTCCGTCCGAACGGAGAGAACGGCGGCGAGACGCTCCCCACGCAGACGAGCATCAACGGCTTCTACATCGGCGGCTACGAGTACTGGCCTTACAAGGAGGCGCAGCCGCTCTACCCCGAGAAGATCCAGTGGGGGTTCTCGGCCGGGAGCGATCCGGCGCGCCTCTGCATGGCCTAGGCGACGCGCGCGCTCTCGAAGATCCTCGAGACCCCGCCGAAGTCGCTCGTCGAGCTCCGCGAGAAGCATCGCATCTCGAGCTTCTTCAACTGGAACAACGACTACACGGGCGCGCGACGTGACGGCATGGCCTCGCATCGCAGCCTGTGGCTCTACAACAAGACCCTCATCAAGTGGATCAGCGAGACGAACGGCAACGGAAGCTGCCTCATCCCGTCGAGGGCCGATCTCGATCGCTTCGCGAAGGCGTGCATCGACGACTACCCGAACTGCTACTGAGCCGGTCGCAGGCTCGGTGCGAGAAACACGCAACCGTGGCGTGAAGCGGCCGACTGCTCCGACGCATGAGCTGTCGACCCGACCTGTTGTCGTCGCGCGGCCCATCGCGTAGCCATGAGCCGAGGTGGCCGTGGTGAACGAGGGCGTCGAGCAGATCCTGCGCTCGTATCAGGAGCGGCTCCTGGAGCGCGGTAGGAAGTACGCGGCGGAGGGGCGCGTCACCGATCTCCAGCACGACGACACGAACGTCACTGCGTTCGTCACCGGCACCCAGCGCTATCGAGTCCATCTCCGCCGGGCGGGGAACAGAAAGGCACAGGCGCGGTGCAGCTGCCCCGCCTACCAGGACGTCGGGCAGTGCAAGCACATCGCTGCGGTGGCGTTGACGTTCTCCACCAGTCGCACGCGCGCTGGCGAGCGCGGCGGGACGAAGACCGAGCCGGTGCCGCGCGTCTTCCAGTCCGTCTACTCGACGTCGATCTTGCTCGCGCGCCTCTCGCTCTACGCCGGGCGCTCGATCCGGCACGAGAAGGACGATCACTACCTGCCGCTCTCGGACTGGTGGTGGGACGCGATGCACGGGGCGAGCCCGAGCCGGCGAGCGCTCGCGAAGCTGGTCGTCGAGAGCGCGCCGGAGATCGAGGCCACGCTGGGCTCGCTCCGCGCGTGGAGGCCGCTGCCGCTGCTGCCGGCGAGATCGAGCGCGTTCAGCGACGTCTACGACAAGCTCGCGAAGGTCTACGAGGACTGCGCGAAGGTCGTGACGATCGGCGGTGCGCCGCCGGGGCCGCTCGACGATCGACATCCCGGCTTCTCGTTCACCTACGTCGCGAGGCGGCGTGTGCTCGAGGTCCGGGAGAGACCGACGTCGCTCATGGAGGACGAGCCGCGGGCATTGTCCGTCGTGCTGCCCTTCGACGAGCCCGGGCAGCCGATCCGTTTCGAGACCGGCGCGCTCGCGGCGGTGGGCTCCGCCGATGCGTGGGATCTCTTCGCGCTTCGCGAGATGTTGACGGGGCTCCATGCGCGGACCGATCCGGCGGTCCTGGCGCTCGAGCGCGACCTCGATCGCCCCGTCTGGGACTACGTGCTCGAGCACCTGCTCGTGGGACAGGGCGGCGACGCGGGCCCGCACGAGTGGAGGTTCACGCTCGTCCCGATGTCCACCGGGCGTCTCCTCGAGATCGTCGCATACGCGCGCAGCGTCGCGGCGGGGGCGAAGGGGAGGTGGAAGCGAAAGCGCCTCGATGCTCTCCTCGAGGACGAGGGCGTCATGCCGATCGAACGCGAGATCGGCCGCCTCGCGATCCATGAGGGTAATGGCACGTCGCGGTCCGGCCGCCCGGCGCCGCACTACGTCACTCTGGGGACGCCGCTCGCGTACGATCTCCTCCGCCTCCTCGCCCGCCATCCGCGTGTGCTCATGAGCGAGCCGCTCCGGGGCAACCCCGATGCCGATCCGCCTGCGGAGATCGTCGCGGGCCTCCTGACGATGACGCTCGACCGAGCGCGCGGAGGCGCGCTCACGCCGCGCTACCGGGTGGACGGCGAGCCGCTCCGCGTGCCGCTCGAGTCGCTGAGCGGCGATCGCGCCTCGCTCTTTCGCTGGAGCGTGAACGAGAGAGAGAGCAGGATCGTCGCCGTCGAGGTCCCGGCGCAGCTCCGCCCGTGGGTCGACCTCTCGATCAAGCTCGGTGACGCGCTCGCATTTCCGCCCGAGGCCGTGCCGAAGCTCACGAGCGCGACGCAGTCCCTCATGAGCGCGGGGATCGTCGAGCTGCCGCGCGCAGCGCTCGGGGACGAGCTGCCGTACGAGCCGGCGCCGGTGCTGCGCGTCGAATGGAAGACGGACGGCACGGACCTCCAGGCCGTCGTCGAGGTGATGATCAAGGTGCATCCTCGCGCGCCGTTCGCTCCGGCTGGGAGCGGCTCGAAGCTCTTCACGTTCGAGGACGGAGACCGGCGCGTCTTCGTCGAGCGCGACCTGGGCCGCGAGCTCCGCATCGCGGGCGACACGGTCGATGCGATCGACGCGGTGGACGCGTTCGCCTTGAGCTGGGAGCGCGGCGTCGGATCGACCGACAATATCGAGGGCGCGATCGCCCTCGCGGAGTGGCTCGACGACAACCCGCTCGGCCTCGGGATCGAGGTCAAGGTCGGGCGCCGTCCCGCGGTGCACTCGAAGTTCTCCATGGCGAACCTCGTCGTCCAGCGGACGGGGGCGTGGCTTCGCCTCGACGGCTCGTTCGACGTCGCCGGCATCAAGCTCACGCTCGGCGAGATGCTCGAGGCCGCGCGCCTCGCACAGCGGTACGTTCGCGCCGGAAACGGCGTCTTCCTGGAGCTCTCGAAGGAGGCCATCGTGAAGCTCCGGCCGCTCGCGATGGCGGCTCGTCTCGCTCCTCCAGTGCGCGCGCTGGCTGGGAGCATCGAGTCGACCGAAGAAGCGGAAGATGCCACGCACATCCACGACGGCTTCGGGGCGCTCCTCGCTCGAGCGAGCGAGCTGTTCGAGAGCGTGGAGGGGATCGACCTCGACGTGTATCGGCGTCGCTTCGAGAAGCGCGATCGTCGCGGGGCGGTGCGTGTCCCCGCGCTCGAGAACGGCGTGCTGCGCGACTACCAGCGCGACGGCGTCGTCTGGATGCTCGAGCTCGCGAGCTGGGCGCCGGGCTGCGTCCTCGCGGACGACATGGGCCTCGGCAAGACGGTGCAGACGGCTGCCGTGCTTCTGGCGCGAGCCAAGCGAGGACCCGCGCTGATCGTGGCACCGGCGAGCGTCTCGTCGAACTGGGTCGCCGAGCTCGCGCGCTTCGTGCCGAGCCTGAAGGTGCGCTGGTACAACGAGGACCGAGCCACGCCGTTCGCGGACCTCGGCGCCGGTGACGTGCTCGTCGTCTCCTACGGCCTGCTCCAGCGAGAGAGCGCGGCGTTCCGCGCGCAACGGTGGGCGACCGTCGTCGTGGACGAAGCGCAATATGTGAAGAACATCGATGCCCAGCGGAGCGACGCCGTGCGCAACCTCCCGCGCGACTTCACGATCGCGCTCACCGGCACGCCGCTCGAGAACCATCTCGGCGAGCTATTCAGCATCGTCGACATCGCGTTCCCCGGGCTCCTCGGCGATGAGGCTTCGTTCCGCGAGCACTTCCGCCGTCCGATCGAGCAGCACCGCGACACCGAGCAGCTCGCGGTGCTCGGGACGCTCCTCGGCCCGTTCCTCCTCCGGCGGACGCGTGCGAGCGTGCTCGAGGAGCTGCCCGCGCGCGAGGAGATCACCGAGAAGCTCGAGCTGAGCCTTCTGGAGCGGAAGCGCTACCTCGCGCTCCGCAACGAGTGCGCGAAAGCGCTCGAGAAGAAGGACCGAGGGACGACGCGCCCGCAGTTCCGGATCGCGCTCCTCGCGGCGCTCATGCGCCTCCGCCAGATGGCCTGCGATGTCCGGCTCGTCGACCCCGAGTACGACGGTCCCTCGACGAAGATCGCGCGCGTCGTCGAGCTCGCGCGAGAGCTCGCGGCCGAGGGCAACCGCGCGCTCGTCTTCAGCCAGTTCACCCAGTTCCTCGACAAGGTCCGCCTGGCGCTGAAGGAGGCGGGGCTCTCCGTCGCGATGCTCACGGGCGAGACGCCGACGACGGAGCGTCGGGCGATCATCGATGCGTTCCAGGCGGGCGGCCACGACGTCTTCTGCGTCTCGCTTCTCGCCGGAGGTACGGGGCTGAACCTCACGAAGGCGAGCTACGTCATCCATCTCGATCCATGGTGGAACCCCGCGGCCGAGGAACAGGCGACCGCACGCGCACACCGGATGGGGCAGACGAACCCGGTGACGGTCTACCGTCTCGTCGCGCGCGGGACGATCGAGGAGGCCGTGCTCGCGATGCACGCTGACAAGCGCGAGCTCGCGTCGAGCGTGCTCGAGGGGAAGGGGAACCCCAAGCAGATCTCGTCGGACGAGCTGCTCGAGCTCCTCAGCTTCGACGGCTGATCCGTCCCACAGAGGTGCGCCTTCGTCGCGCGTCGAGTTAGGGCTTGCGAGCCACCTGCAGAGGGGGAGCTCGAGGGGAGAACCCCCTCGACGAGACATCGGCATGTCGGATGCAACGTCCGCCTTCCCGAGGACGTCATGGGACTCGTCGCCGATGCTCGCAAGAACGCTCCGTTCATCGGGGTACTCCTCGCGATCACGATCATGGGGCTCGCGCTCGTCCTCGCGGTGATCGCGCTGCTCGCGCGCATGTGAGGCGCGCGCGCACGGACGACACGTGCCGTGTCGCTTGGCTCGAGCGTTCACCTGCGCTGACGCGCCCCGCGGCCGAGAGGTCGACCTGTGCGGGGCCTACCGCATGGTGCTACGTAGACGTGAGCGATGAGCGAAGATCCGCAGGCCGCGCAGTTCGTCCCGAATGAGAAGCAGCTCGCGCTGTTTCGTGCGGTCGAGGACATCCACGATCTCACTCGAGCCATCACGGTGCTGCTCGTCGACGAGAACGGCGTCCTCATCGCGGTGTCCGGCGACGAGAACGACGTGCCGCCCACGCTTCGAGCCGTCCTCGGCGGCAAGCAGCTCGCCGAAGCAGGCAGCGTGCGTGTCCTCCTCGAGGACGTCGATCTCGCCGGGTCGCTAGTGAACGTCACGATCTACGATATCGACGGGACGCACGTGCTCGCGATCCTGTTCGACGCCGACGCCGACCTCGACACCGTTCAGGAGGTGGGCTCCGAGGGGCGTACGATGCTGGCCGAGATCCTCGCCGCTCCGCTCGGGGGCTGACGCGCGCGGCGCTCGTCAACGCCCCGTCGTCGCGCTGCCGGCGAACGGCAGGATGGACTTCAGGTCTTCGTCCGTGAAGCGGAGCTGCAGGCCGAGGAAGTAGTCGCGGCGGTTGCCGAGGAAGACGTGATCGACACCGCCGATGAGCCAGAGGCGGCGAATGAACTCGTAGCCGATCCAGAGTCGATAGCGCGGACGGATCTCCTCGCCGAAGCCGAAGAGGTCCTGGACGATCTCGAAGCGGTTCGAGAGGAGGTGGGTGTCGAGGCCGATGCCGCCCGTGGACTCCTTGATGCCGAAGCGTCCGGTGAACGGACCGATGCGGCGGGCGAACTGGAGGCTGAACCGGAACGCGTCGGTGGTCGTCGTCGTGACGGTGCGGTAGTGCGCCGGATCGTTCGGGTTGGTCGTGTCGACGTCGGTCTGCGTGAAGCTCGTCTTGCCGCGCGGATCGTTGATGAGCTCGATGACGTAGTACTTGTCCTCGCGCGGCTGGAGACGAAGCTCGACGTAGCTCTTCACCGTGTTCGCGAGGAAGTTGTAGTCGCTGCGGAGGCCGACGATCGTCTGGAGCCGGCGCAGACTGTCGACGTAGTCGTTGACGCCCTCGGCGACGCCCTGGACCTCGTTGATGAGCGCCTCGTCCTTCGTGAGCTTGCCGATCGTCCCCTCGCCGCGATCGACGCGGCCAGCCACGTTGTCGATGTGAGCAAGCGCGCTCTCGAGGCTCTTCGATGCGCGGTTGACCCGCTCGATCGTCTGCCGGAGCTCGCCCGACTCACCCTCCTTGCCGCCCTGCGCGGCCATCATCTGCTTCACGTCCTCGGTGATGACCTTGATGTTGAGGAGGATCTGCTGGAGCTCGGGGCCGCCCTTCGCGGTGATGCGGTCGATGTTCTCGAGCGTGTCCCTGATGACGACGCGGTTCTCCCGGACGGTGAGGTTGATCGCCTCGGTGGCGTCGGCGAGGTTCTGCAGGATCGCGGCGATGTTCCTCCCGCCCTGCTCGCTGCCGACCGTGTTCGCCAGTTGCTGGGCGACCTTCTCGACGAGCTCTGCAATGCGTGAGACCTGCGCCTTGAGATCCTCGACCGACGCGGCCTCGGGCATCGTCTCGACCTGGTCGCCGTCCCTCTTGTCCGGCTCGCCGACGCCCTCGCTGAGCACGACGATGTTCTCGCCGAGCAGCGACGCGCTCTTCACGCCGAGGCGTGCAGTCTGGTGGAGCCTGACGTCGCCATTCATGCGGACGTCGACGCGCGCCATGCCGTTCTCGAGCCGGATGTTCTCGACCGAGCCGACCGGGATGCCGGCGATGGTGACGCGCGAGTGCTTCGCGATCCCGCTCGCGTCCTTCAGGTAGGCGTGGACGACGTAGCCGCCACCGCGGCCCGTGTCCTTGTGGATGGTGCGGTAGACCAGGTAGCCGGCCCCCGCCGTCACGACGACGAAGAGGCCGATCTTGGCCGCTTGCGAGACCTTCGCCATCCTCTTGAGAGGGCGAGGGTAGTCGTTTCGGCCTCAAACTTCACGGCCAAAGGAGCGGAGCCGTCGGGGACCGCCCGGGTACCCGCGTGCAGACCCGTGGCGCTCGTCGTCAGAAGCGGGCGGAGAAGCTCGCCGCCGCGCCGTCCCGGTGCGGAGCGAGCCCGAACGAGACGAAGTCAGGACGCTGAGCCTCGCGCTGGGGTGACGCTTCCGTCGGTGAGGAGCGGCCTCCGCTCGTCAGGAACAGGACCGCCGAGACCCCGAGCGAGACGACGCCGACGCCCAGCGCGACGTCGGCGATCGTCAGCTCGGTCTTGATCGAGTCGACCTGCTCCTGGCGGCAGCTCCCGAAGCATTCCTTTTCGAGATCGCTCCGCCGGCTCATCCCGTGCAGCGCCAGCACGCCGAAGGTCGCGAGCGCGCCCGCACCGACGCCGCCGAGGACCCATGCCGCCGTCGGTGGGCCGCTCCGCGGGCGCGAGTCCGGAGCCTCGCTCGGTCCGGCGGCCGGCGTCTTCGCCCAGCTTACCGTGACGACGCGTGCCTTCTCGCCCTCACGCACGATGATCGTCTGCTCGATCGGCTCCTCTCCCTCGTGCTCGAAGCGAAGGGTGTGGGAGCCCGGGTCGACCGGGATCGACTTCCCGTCGATCGTGTCGGTCAGGGGCTGGCCGTCCATCGTGACGCGCACGGTGGTCACGTCGTTGCCGTCCGTGCCCTTCGCCGCGAACGCGATCGAGGGGAGGGCGGCCTCCACCTCGGTGAGCCAGCGGGTGCAATCCGGCTGCAGGACCGCCGGGCACCGGTCGCTCACGCAGACGAGGAGCGACTCGCGTGCTCGCTTGAGCGCGCCGTTCTTCCGCTGGATCTGGGCGTTGCGGTAGTTGTCGGCGCAGAACGCCTTGTCGATCGGCTTGTCGGGCTCGCTCGCCGCGGCCGTCGTCGGCATGGCGAAGGCGAAGATGCTCGCGGCCGCGGAGATGGTGGCAAACGCGCGAAGACGCGATCGGCGCTCGTGACGCTTCATCAAGGTTCTCCTCACAGGCATTCCGGCTTGATCTGGCGAAGGCCATCGGGGCCGATGGCAAAGGGGCTCTCGCAGCCCGGCTTCGGTCCGACGTTCGCCGTCGGTGCGCTCGTCGTCTCTGCTCGCGGCGACGGTGCGGCGTTCGCGGTCTCCCGTGCCGGCACGCGCGCGACCGGAGGTGACGGGACGTACACGACGCGGGGCGGTGACGGCGACGAGGCCGAGGCCGCTCGCGATCCGGCTCCGGCGTCGGGCGCACGCGGCGGCTCCGTCGCGCTCACGGACGGCTCCGGCGTCGGTTGGACGAGCGGCTGCTGCTCCACCGGCGTCGCCGCCGGAGCGTCGACCAGTCGTGCCGCCGCGTCGTAGCGCTCGCTCGGGCCCGGAGGATCCCGCCGTGTCAGCGTCCGGACCCCGACCAGCAGCATCACCGCCGTGAAGGCGAGCAGCGCTGCGGGCATCGTCCAGCCGCGCTGTGCGGGCGGCGGTATCGGCCGGTCGCTCCCGCGTGAGCCGTCGTCCGGGCGTGGCGTGAGCGAGACGCTCCCCGTTCGCCGGATCGTCGCCGTGACGACCGGCATGCTCCCCGACGACGCGGGGCGCGCCGTCGCGCTGGTGAGCCGCGCGTCGAGCTCCGACTGGACGTCGTTCTCGATCCGGCGCATCACGGCAGAGACGCGCTCGATGCGAGTGCCCGCGACCCCGCGGAGCCAGGCGGAGACCTCCCGCGCGGGCGCAGGCGGCACTGCCGCCTCGAGTGCGACCGCCATCTCGCGCGCAGTGTCGAATCGCTGCGAGGGATCGCCGTCCGTCGCCGTGGCGACGATCGCATCGAGCGTGACGGGGACGTCGTCACGAATGGTGCTCGGGGCCGGCGGCGGCGCGAGCTCGTTTCGCGCGAGCTTCAAGAACAGGCTGTCGTTCCGCTCGCCGGCATGACGACGCCGGCCGGCGAGGAGCTCCCAGAGGATGACGCCGACGGCGTAGAGATCGGAGCGTCGATCGGCCAGGCCCCGCACCTGCTCCGGCGCCATGTACGTGACCTTCCCCTTGACCACACCCTCGCGTGTCTCTTCGGTGTTGATCGCCGCCTTCGCGACGCCGAAGTCGAACACGCGCGCGAGCCCGTCGACGCCGACGAGGATGTTGTGTGGGGACACGTCGCGATGGACGATGTCGAGCGGCTCGCCCGTGTCGGCGCACGCCTCGTGCGCGGCGTGAAGACCCTCGAGGACGCCGCAGACGATCGACGAGATCACCGCGAGGGGGATGGGCCGACTGCCTTCGCGCGGCATCAGCGCCTCGAGCGCATCGCCGAGGACGTGTTCCATGACGAGGAACACCTCGGTCTCGTTCGCGACGACGTCGAGCGTCGAGACTACGTTGGGATGATCGAGACGCGCCGCCAGCCGGGCCTCGTCGAGAAACATCTGCACGAAGTGCGCGTCGGTCGCGTAGCTCGGATGGAGCCGCTTGATGGCGACGAGTCGGGAGAACCCTACCGCGCCATGCAGGCGGCCGAAGTGGACCGTGGCCATACCGCCGGAGGCGATCTGGTCGTAGAGGACGTAGCGACCCAGCTCCCGTGGAGTCTCACCGACGCTCATTGCTTCTCCTCGTGAACTTCAAACGATATGCGTGCACCGAGATAGGGCAATTGAGAATTAGGTGAGGATCGTGAATTGCTGGGTAGTGCCCGCAGGTGCTGGGCGCGCCCCGCGACGGGTGTGCTGAGATGTCCCATCGATGACAGCGGGCAGCGGTGACGATCTCGGCTCAGCTACAGCGGGCGGACGGAATGAAGTCGACGTCGCTCAGTCGACCACCTGCGCGCCGTGCTCTCGTGCTGGGATTCCAGGCGATTGAGCACCCACACAGCCGTGACGGTCGAGCTGAAGTCCGTATCGAGACGGTCGCGCTCGTCTGTCGACGTCGCGGTTTTCCGCCGTCGGTGTGGTGCGCTGACCTCAGGCGTGAGCCTGGCGCTCGAAACTTGCAGAGGCGCGGGGTCGGTCGGAGTCGAGCTCGTTGAATTGCGAAGTTCGATATCGAAGGAGGAGACAAGGACGATGAACTATTTGCTTCGTACGGTCGCGCCGCGCCTGATGCTTGCCTCGGTCGCTCTTGGGGCTCTCGCCATCGCCGCCGGCTGCGTGAACGACAGCGGTGGATCGTCGTTGGAGAATGACGACGGGCGCGTTCCGAACAAGCCGAGGACCGACGCGGGCGCCGTCGACGAGGACAGTGGTGCGGTCGAGCCGAGCGACGCAGGAGCCGATGCGCGCCCCGAGGAGGACGCCTGCGCCGACGAGAGCTGCAATGCTCCGCCGACGGGGTGCAAGGCGTTCCCCGAGGCGGCGTTCTGCGATGACTTCGACAGCGCCGACGCGCTCTTGCCGACGAAGACGAAGTGGGACTTCATCGAACCGACGGAGCAGCCGGTGGCCACGCTCTCGACCGTTCGAGCCGTCTCGGCGCCTCACTCCCTCCTTTCGCGCGTGATCGACGGGACCACGCCGGGGGCGAAGTTCGCGAAGACGGTCACCAAGGCGAACTTCACCGAGGTGACGTGGTCCTACGACGTCTACTTCGACGCGATCGGTGCAGAGGACGGGTTCTTCCTCGACGACTTCCAGTTCTCCGACGCTGCCGGTCCGGACTCGTTCGGATTCCGTCTCGTCATGTTCGCCCAGGGGACCGCGATCAAGGAGCTCAAGGTCGAGCACAACCAGCAGGTCACCGGTGGCGACTACATCATCGAGCCCGCCTTGCCTGCCGGGGCCATCGAGCTCGGCAAGTGGCATCACTTCCAGCAGAAGGTGAAGTTCACGTTCGAGAACGCCGATCCCGCACAGAACAAGGCGGAGTACACGCTCCGGGTCGACGGCGCCACGGAGCCGACGTTCCAGAAGGTGTATCCGGGCGCGACGCGCGATCAGATCGCGTTCGCGCGCATCGCCGGCATGCCGCTCGTCTTCAACAAGGAGCGGAGCGCGGGCCTCGCGATCCACTGGGACAACCACGTCCTCGAGCTGAAATGATCCAGATTCGGGAGAGTGCGCTTCGTGTCGTGGCGAGCGTGATCCTCGCCGCGACGGCTGCCTGTTCGTTGACGATGGGGTTCGACGGTTTCGTCGGCCCCGCGGATGGCGACGGCGGGAGCGATCGTGGGGACGACATCTCGACGCTGCCTGGAGCCGGCGACGGAGGTGGCTCCGACGCGAAGCTCGCGTCCGGAGGTGACGGTGCGACGAACGACGGCGGAGCGGACCCGAACGTCCCGCCCGTCTTCGTCGACGCGGGGACGTTCTGTACCAAGCCGGACAGTCCGAGCACGTTCTGCGAGGACTTCGACACGTCCGACCTGTCGGCTCGCTGGCTTCGGGAGGGCGTGTTCGGCAAGCTCACGAGCTACTCGCCGAAGTCCGCTCCGAACGTGTTCCTCGTCGACGTCCCTCCCACGACGACGGGTGGGACGTTCGTGTCGAAGATCACGCGTTCGTTCGACACGTCCGCGACGAGCGTGGTCCTCGGCTTCGACATCAAGCCGGAGCGCGTGTATCTCGGCTCCTCGTTCTTCATCCTCGCCGCCCTCGAGTGGGCGCGGGGGGACAACAAATACTCGCTCCGGCTCGTCTACTCGAACGGGAGCGTCCGCCTCGAGGAGTCGAACCTCGTTCCGCCGCCGGACAACAAGGACGCCTACCACCCGTTCTTCAATCTCCCGGAAGGCAAGTGGTCGCGCGTGACGCTCGACATCATCGCCTCCGGTCAGTCGCCGGGCGCGCAGCTGATGCTCGACGGGGTCGCCGTGGGGACGCGCGAGCCGCTCTCGCCCACCTCGGGCATGGACCCGCGACCGACGCTGATCCTCGGCGCGGTCTTCGCGGGCAACCCACACACCGGATGGACGCTTCGCTACGACGACGTCATGTTGAGCCTCCGTTGAGCATCCGAGCAAAGGAGCGCATGAGCGCGAGCCTTGGTCACGCCAATCGTCTCACCGTCGCATTCTTCGTCACGGCCGGCATGGGCAGCTGCGTGCCGCCGTCCTGGCAGCCTGGCTCGCGCTCGGACGACGCCGGCGGCCCGATCGTCACGAAGCCCGGCGACGCCGGTGGCGCTCCGGCGCCCGACTCGTCGTCGCCGCCGCCGCCCGATGGAAGCGTGGAATTGACGTACACGAATCCGGTCTCTCCAGGGGACTTCCCGGATCCGTTCGTCCTCCGCGACGGGACTCGCTACTACGCGTTCGGGACCAACGTGCCCGGCAAGAACGTCCCCGTCCTCACGTCGACGGACCTGTCGACGTGGACGGAGCTGCCCGACGCGCTTCCGGTCCTGCCCGACTGGGCGAGGGCGAATGCCTCGCTCACGTGGGCGCCGTCGGTGCTCCAGCGCGGCAGCACGTTCGTCCTCTACTACACCGCTCGAAGCATCGCGTCGGGCTTCCAGTGCATCGGCCGTGCGGTCGCGACGAGCCCCGCCGGTCCGTACGTCGATGACTCGAGCGGCCCCTTCGTCTGTCAGGTCGATGGCGATGACGCGTTCTGCGGATCGATCGATGCGAGTCCGTTCGTGAACGCCAACGGCGATGCGTACCTGCTCTGGAAGAGCGACGAGAACGCTGCTGCGTGCAAGGGCGACGCGAGGCTCTGGGCCCAGCGCCTCGGCGTGGACGGGCTCTCGCTGCTGGGTAAGCCGACGGAGCTCCTGCGCCGCGAGCTCGCTTGGGAGACGCCGCTCGTCGAAGGCCCGAGCATGCTTCTACTCGGGGGCGCCTACTACCTGTTCTACTCCGCGGGCTGGTGGGAGAGCTCGAGCTACGCGATCGGATACGCGGTCTGCGACGGGCCGCTCGGTCCATGCACCAAGAAGACGCTCGACGGGCCGCTCGTGGCGTCGCTCGGCAACACGCTAGGGCCTGGCGGTCAGGAGTTCTTCACCGATCCGAACGGCAAGACCTGGATGGCCTACCACGGCTGGTCGAGCCCGATCGTCGGCTACGCCAACGGTGGCGCGCGCGCGCTGCGCATCGACCCGATCGAGGTCGTCGACGGGGTGCCGTCGCTCGCCGGTCCCACCAGCACACCGAGGCCGCTTTGAACGCGAGGTCGCGGATGAGTGACGGAGATCGACGCGAGGAGCCGACGACGGTGCCGCCGCCGAGCGGCGCGAAGGACGCGTACAGCGCGCCGACCCGCGTCGGGACGTTGCCCGAGGACGTGCTCGCGGCGATGCGACAGCACGATGACCAGACGCTCGCGGCCCGCACGCGGAGCGGTACGCAGCGAGCGGCGCGCGTGTCCGCGCCGCCGCCGCTGCCGGGCTCGACGCCGGCGGGTCCGTCGTTGCCGCGTCCGTCCACTCCGCCGCGGGCGATGCCGTCGAGCCGGCCGTTCGCTCCGCTCACGTTGCCGCCGCCGCCACCGGACGAAGCGCTGTCGGAGCTCTGGTCGAACCCTCCGGTGCCGCTCGAGCTGCCAGCGCCGGGACCATGGCAAGAGCACGATCTGTCGGAGGACGTCCTCTTCGAGCCCGAACGGCGCTTCGTCCTGCTGCGCTCGTTGCTCGTCGTCGTGCTCTTCGCCGTGCTGGGCGGCGCGCTCGCGATCGTGATCCTGTTCGGCTGACGTTCGCGCGTCAGACGGCGCGGGCGAGTCGGGCCACGACCTGCTCGAGATCGCGCCGGTGCAGGACCTCGAGGACGTCGAGCGCGCGGTCTTCGATCGTGAAGAGCACGCGATGATGGATCCCGGCGCGGGCAGAAAGGACGCCGCGCACCTTCGTGAGCTGCTTCACGCCGCCCCACGCGTTCGGCTTCCCCGCGGCGAGCGCGGCGACGACGCCGAGGACGCCGTCGGCGGCGTCGGCCGCGAGCTCGGTGACGGCCTTTGATGCGCGGTCCGAGAAGCGCGGGACGAGGATCGCGCGCGGAAGGTCCACGGAGGCCGCGTCGTGGACGCCCTCGGGATCGGTGTCCGGCTCGTCCTGCTTCGAAGGCTTCGCGGGCGCGGTCGCCCCGGCGGCCTCGTCCTCCTCTCGATCGGCGATCTGCCGTCGGAGCTCACGCCGCTCTTCCTGTCCTTCACCGATGATCCGCTGGAGCTCGTCGATCTTCGTCTTGAGGCGGCGTCGCTCCTCGGCGAGCTCGGCAGACGGCGCAGCGGCCTGCACCTCGGACTTCGTCGCGCGGTGCGGAGGTGCGACGGCGCTGGCGAGCGACTCGTCGAGCTCGGCGACGCGACGCTGGAGCTTCTCCATCTCGGTGGCGGTCTTGCGTGAGGCCGCGCGCGCCCGGCGGAGGTCCTCCTTCAGCTTCTCGCGCTTGGCGTCGTCCTTCTTCTGGCCGCGCCGATCCTCGCCGTTGTCGACGAAGCCGTCGTAGACGTCCCACCACGCCTCGAACGGCGAGAGGAGGAGGCGGTCGCGCGCGTCCTCGATCGTCTCGAGCAGGGCGCGCGAGTCGAGCGCGCGTCCTTCGTGGAGCGCACCGCGGGCGACGTAGATGCCGAGCGCCGGGTACCAACGGAGCAGCGCCGACGCGAGCAACATCCCGCGCGCGCCGTCGGCGTCCGACCGGAGCGCGGCCTCCGCCTCGCGTTCGATCCGCTGGAGGAGATCGGACGGCGCGCGGAGGCACTCGAGCGCGAACGCTTCACGATCGGCGAGATCGCTCGGCAAGAGCGCGTGCAGCTTCTCCGCGGCTTCGCCCGCGGGCGCGTCGTAGGCGCCATGGAGCGCATCGAGCACGAGCGACGTGTCGGTGCCGCTCGCGAGGTCCTTGCGGGTCCTCGCCTCGCCGATCATGCGAAGAGCGAGGTCCCAGTGCCGGAAGTCGACGACGCGCCGGAACGCTTCGACGAACGCCTTTGCGGAGAGCTTTGCCGTCTCGAGCGCGGCGATCTCCGAAGGTCGGAGGAGGGCGGCCTGGTCGGGGCCGAGCATCGAGGCGTCGAGCCGGGGCACCTCGATGGACGCGGGCGCGGCGTCCTCCGTGAGCGCGTGGCACTTCTTGTACTTCTTGCCGCTCCCGCACGGGCACGGATCGTTGCGCCCGACGGACGGCGTCTCGTGGCGGACGGTGAACCCGGTGGACACCCGCGCACCGTCGGCATCCGAGAGCGCGTCGAGCGGCGGAAGGTGCGCGGCTTCGAGCATCTCCTCGATCGTCTTCCGCGCGCGCTTCGCTCGGTTGACGTGTGGAGCTGCGAGCGCCGACAGGTCCGGATCCTTGATGCGGAGGGCCGCGCCGCCGAGGCAGATCGACGCCTCTTGCTCGAGTCGGTGGCGCGCGAGCCAGCGGCCGCGCGTGAGCAAGGCGACCGGAATCTTCGGCGCGTCGCCGAGGAGCTCGGCCGCGAGGAGCATGACGAGGCACTCGAGCTCGAGGTCGCCGCGCTTGTCCTCGAGGAAAGCGGCGAGGAGATCGAGCGGGGAGCCCTCCGCCGCGAACGCGAGCGGGCCGACGTGATCGAGCGACGAGACCTCGGGGAGCAGCGTCCGGACGAGCTCGGCGGGGAGTCGCGCGCCTCGGCTCGCCGCGGCGAACGCGAGGACCATCGCCGCGTTCGCTCCGGCGGAGTCGAGCGCTGCCACGGCCGCGTCGCGGGCGAGCTCCGCAGGGACGCGCTTCGCGAGATCGGCGACGGCCGAGCGGCTGAGGGGCGTCTTCCGCGCGAGCGCGATGACTTCGGCTGACGTCAGTTTCGGGGCGGGCGAGGGGCGAGCCACAGTCTCTTCATACTACGACTACTCATTCAGCCGGGTGTTCGGTCGGGCGCGTGTCGAACAGCGCGCGCGACTTGAGCCAGCCCCCTCGCGAGTAGACGACTGCGTACGCGATCGCGCTCACCACGTTGGTGGCGGCGACGCACTGGAAGAGCGAGTGGAGCGAGCCGCCGAAGATGCCGACAATGATGAGGCAGAGCGGCAGCTCGAACGCGAGGATGACGAGGGCGTCGATGGCGAACGTCGTCCGCGTCGCGCCGGCGCCCGCCATGGCATTGCCGAGGACGATCCCGAGCCCGAGCGCAAAGTACGAAGGCGCGACGACGTGGAGGTAGTCGAGCCCGATCATCACGGGGGGCGTCTGATTGTCGAAGATGCGCAGGATCGCCTCGCCCCAGTGGAAAATCGCCGCGACGAGGAGGACGTTGGTGACGACGTCGTAGATGCCGGCGAACCAGCCCGATCGGCGCGCGCGACGCTCCTCGTTCGCGCCGAGGTTCTGGCCGACGAACGTCTGGGCCGCGTTTCCCCAGCCCATGGCCACGAAGAGCGTCATCGTGTCGAGGCGGAAGACGAGGCCCATCGCCGTCGTCGCGGTCTGGTCGTCCTTCGTCGTGAAGAAGCGCGCCACGAGCGAGTTGACGAGCAGCATGGCCGAGATGCGGAGCACGAACTGCGCGCTCGAGGGCCACGCGATGCCCATGAGCTGCCGGATCTCCGGCCAGTCCGGTGCGCGCTGTCCCTTCGGCGGGAAGACGTCGAAGCGGCGCGCGAGGATGATCACGTTCGGGAGGAGGACGATGCAGCGCGCGAGGATCGATGCCCACGCCGCGCCGATCATCCCCATGCGTGGGATGCCGAGCGCAGCGGCGATGTCCGTCGACCAGTGGAGCCAGCTCGGCGCGGGCCCCGACCCGAAGATGAAGAGGACTGCGAGGACGAGGTTGAGCGCGTTGCCGGCGACGAGGAGCGCGACGGGCGTCTTCGCCGATCCGAGCGCGCGCTGGATGTTCGTGAGCTGGAGGAGGAAGAAGATCGAGAAGCTCCCCAGCATCGCGACGCGCAGGTACGAGGTCGCGACGTCGGCGACGTCGCCCTTCGCACCGATGAGGTCGTGGACGATGACACCCGCGCCGAGGCCACCGAGGACGCCGAGCAGCACGCTCAGCGCGCCGATGACGAGGATCGACTGCCACGCTGCTCGCTGGACCCCGGCTTGATCGCCTCCGCCCTTACGGTTCGAGATCAGGGCCGCGGCCGCCGTCGAGACGCCGAAGCTGATGATCGTGCCGAGCGCCGCAACCTGGTCGCAGATGCCGATCGCGCCGACCGCAGCGCCGACCTCGTCCTCCGGGAGCTGGGCGATGAGGTAGGCGTCGACGAGGTTGAAGGTCGTCTGGAGCGCCATGCCGACGGCGAGGGGCGTCCCGAACCGCGCGACCTCCCATGCGAGCGGGCCCCTGAGAATGCGGCTCTCGCCTTTGTCTTCGGTCATCGATTGGCGCCGTCTTTGCCAGGGTTTGGCCCGCGGGTCAAAGCAGTGAAGTGCGGCCCCGAGCCCCCGGCGCGCTCCCTCGGTCGGCCCAAGTGCCCGTTTTAACCGAGGGACGTCCCCCGCAGACGCTGGCTCGAGTATTTCCGTGGCGGCCCGCGGAGTTGCCTTGGCCCCGGTGCACGGGCTAAGAGAAGGTCATGAGTGACAAGGACGGCAAGGACCGCCCGGGGGAGGGTCTACCCTCGGAGCCTGCTGCGGCTCCGGTGTCGCCCATGTTCGAACCGCCGTCGCGCCGTGAGGTGCTGAAGCGGGTCGGGCTTGCCACCGGCGTTCTCGCCGGATCGGCCGTCCTCGGACGCGCCGTCTGGGACAAGGGCGGGTTCGGCGTCGCGGCGGGGCAAGGCGCGCGGCAGGTCCGCGACTACCGCCTCCGGGACCGTGCGCCCGAGCACGCAGAGCTCGCGATCGCGAAGGGCAAGGAGGGCGAGGCCGTCTCCGCCGACGCGCTCGTCCGGCGCGCCGTCGACGCGATGGGCGGCATCAAGCGTTTCGTCAGCCGCGGTGACGTGGTCGTCGTCAAGCCGAACATCGGCTGGGACCGCATGCCGATCCACGCCGCGAACACGAACCCCGACGTCGTCGGCGCGGTGGTCCAGCTCGCCTTCGAAGCCGGCGCGAAGCGTGTCGTCGTCGCCGACGGCTCCTGCAACGATCCGCAACGCTGCTTCCAGCGCTCGGGCATCTGGCGCAAGGCCTATGCGCTCGGGGCGGAGGTCGTGCTCCCGGCGTCGCATCGCTTCCGTACGACGCGGATGAAGGGCGAGATCCTCGACGAGTGGCCGATCTTCACGACGCTCGTCGACGCCGACAAGGTCATCAACGTCCCGGTCGCGAAGCACCACAACCTCGCCAAGTTCACGGCGGCGATGAAGAACTGGTACGGCGTCCTCGGCGGTCGTCGCAATCGGCTCCACCAGAACATCGACGTGTCGATCGCCGACCTCGCGACGTTCATGCGTCCGACCCTCGTCGTCGTCGACGCGATGCGCGTGCTCATGCGTAACGGCCCCCAGGGCGGCAACATCGACGACACGAAGGTCATGAACCAGGTGTTCGCGACCGTCGACCAGGTTGCCGCGGACGCGTACGGCGCGACGCTCATCGGCCAGCACCGCGACAACCTCTCCTTCGTGAAGATGGGCCACGAGCGCGGCCTCGGCACGATGTACTGGGAGCAGCTCAGGGTGAAGGAGGTCTGACGTGGCCGCCTCGCCGTCGCCGTCCACCTCGCCGACCCGCGCGCCCGCGCACGCCGGCGTGGCGCTCGATCTCGCGACGATCGAGCGGAGCGGTCATGCGCATGTGCATGCGCACGACCACGACCACGACCACGCGTTCGTCGAGCCGATCCCGTGGAAGACGGGCGAGGTCGGCGCCGTCTCCCCGCTCGACGTCGACACGAGCTGGACCCCTGCCGCGACCAACGGATCAAAGGTCCGCAGCTCCACCGAGCGTGAGCCGAAGAAGGCAGGTGGCTGCGGCTCGTCGTGTGGTTGCGCGAGCGCGGCCCCCTCGCCGGCGCCGAAGAAGGCAGGCGGCTGCGGCTCGTCATGCGGCTGCGCGGGCGGCTCGTCGTACGGCGGCGCGAGCGCTCCCCCGGCGAAGGACGCCGGCGCCATGCAGCGCGCCGCCGCGAGCCGCATCGCGGAGCTCGCGAGCATCCTCGGGATCGGCACCCCGCGCGAAGAGGCGCGTGCGGCCGCCGACGGCGATGCCCCGTCGAAGGGCGGCGCTCCGCCGAAGGGCGCTCCGCCGAAGAAGAAGAAACTCGATCCGAAGCTGCCCGGCTCCGGCATCCCGGCGCGCAAGAGCATCCGGATCCTCGTGTGGGTGAGGCGTGCCGCACAGGCCGGCTTCTTCTCCCTCTTCATGTTCTTCCTCTTCCAGACGAGCTTCCGGGGGAACTTCGCGGCCAACGCAGACACCCCGGTCCGCCTCCCGTACCCAGTGGAGGCGTTCCTCCTCGCCGATCCGTTCGTGACGGCGATGACGCTCGGCGCGACCCATCAGGTCTATCGCGGTCTCCTCTGGTCGGTCGGCCTGCTCGCGGTCACGCTCGTCTTCGGTCGCGTCTTCTGCGGCTGGATCTGCCCGTTCGGGACGCTCCATCACTTCTTCGGCTGGATCCTCCCGTCGAAAAAGGGCAGGGGCGCGGCGCGCGTCGAGGCGAACAAGACGCACGGCTACCAGCGCGCGAAGTACTACCTCATGTACGCGTTCCTCCTGGCGTCGCTCGCCGGGAGCGCCATCGGAGGTCTCTTCGATCCGATCTGCGTCGCGGTCCGCGCGATCGGCCTCGGCGTGATCCCCGGTGTGCAGTACATGGCCGGCCGCGTGCTCGGCGCCGCGCAGGACGTGCCGGTGCGTCCGGTGCAGCACCTCGCCGACTCGACGCAGGACGCGCTCTCCACCACCGTCTGGCAGTCGCACCAGTTCTACTTCCACCAGACCTGGCTCATCGTCGCGTTGCTCGTCGCGGTTCTCTTCATGAACCGCTTCATCCCGCGGTTCTGGTGCCGCGTCCTCTGCCCGCTCGGTGCCTTCCTCGGCGTGTTCGCGCGCTTCGCCCTCTTCGGAATGGAGAAGGACCACGCGAAGTGCACGGACTGCAACCTGTGCCTCGTGAACTGCCAAGGCGCCGACAGCCCGCAGGGCGGCGTGAAGTGGCGGCAGGACGAGTGCCACATGTGCCTCAACTGCGAGAGCTCCTGCCCCGAGGACGTGATCAAGTTCCGGTTCCTCCCGAACCGGAAGAGCCGCATCGGCGTGCCCGACCTCCAGCGCCGCACGCTCCTCGCGAGCGCCGCCGCGGGCGCGGCGTTCATCCCGGCCGCGCGCATCGCCGACTCGCTCGACGTCAACTACCACTCGAAGGTGATCCGCCCGCCGGGCTCGGTCGAAGAGCGCGCGTTCCTCGAGCGCTGTATCCGCTGCGCCGAGTGCATGAAGGTGTGCCCGAACAACGCGCTCCATCCGGCGATGTTCGAGGCGGGCGTCGAAGGCCTGTGGACGCCGATCCTCATCGCCCGCATCGGCTACTGCGAGCATTCCTGCGTCCTCTGCGGTCAGGTCTGTCCGACGGGCGCGATCCAGAAGATCACCGAGAAGGAGAAGCTCGGTCAGGGCGTGCCGCCGGTGAAGATCGGCACCGCGTTCTACGACCTCGGCCGCTGCCTCCCGTGGAGCATGGGCACGCCATGCATCGTCTGCGAGGAGTTCTGCCCGACCTCGCCGAAGGCGATCTGGGTCGAAGAGGTCGAGGCTCCGATGCGCGACAGCAAGCCGGGGCCGGACGGCACGGAGCCCGCGATGCTGACGGTCAAGCTCCAGCGCCCGCACGTCGATCCGAGCCTGTGTATCGGCTGCGGCGCCTGCGAGAAGGTCTGTCCCGTCCAGGATCAGCCCGCGGTCTACATCACGAGCGTCGGCGAGAGCCGCTCGAAGACGAACGTGATCCTGCTCGAGAACACGAACTACAACCAGAGCTGACGCCGCCGCTCGCGCGAGCCGAGCGAGAGGCGTCGGTGGACGACCGCGCGTGGACGGGGCGCGCGTTGGAAGGCGGCCGGTGGTCGGCGGCGGGCGAAGAGCTCCGCTGACGCGCCGGTACCTCTCCACGGTGGCCAGCTCGGCGCCCAGGCGTGGTCTTGTTTAGTGGACTGGTGTTCGCTATGGTGAACGCATGTCCGCGGTCAGCGCGCCTACGCCCCATGCTCCTCGAGCCTCCGTCGATTCGCCGTCGCTCGTGATCGTGAGCTCGTCCCCGAGCTCGTCTCGGGCGGGCACTTCTGCGTCGGCATCGACCGCCCCGGTCGTCGCGTCCGTCGGTGAGCCGCTGCCGACGCTCGACGAGGCGATGCGTACGCACATCGGTCGCGCGCTCGGCCTGACACGCGGACGGATCGAAGGTCGCGGCGGCGCGGCCGACCTGCTCGGCGTCAACCCGCACACGCTGCGGGGCAAGATGCGCCGCCTGAAGATCGACTGGAGCGCGTACCGGACCTGACGCGGCTGCTCCGATCGGGCGGCTGTCGCGGCCGCTATCTCGACGATGCCCGTGGTCGATAGAGCTTCCACATGGCTGCGGTTTGGATCACGATGAACGTGCATGAGGAGGGAGCCCGACGACGCGCGCGGAATTACCGCGCCCACGCCGCCGGGAGGCGCCCCGGCGATACCACGTCGTCTGGAAGGCCGTTCGCGGCTCGACTCCGTGCAGCACGATGCGCTCGGAGCGAACGATCACGTGTTCCCGAAGGAGGCCGATACCCTGAGGACGCACGAGGTGCCGGTGCTCTCACGACCGGACACGATGCCCGCGCCCGCGGCCGATGCAACTCAAGAGGTCCCCACCGCGTCGTGGTCGACGTCCGCGCTCGACGACGACCTCGTCGAGGACGACGGCCTCGACGACGATACCCAGACCCAGCTCGATTATTACGAGCCGTCAGATGAGCCGACGAGCCCGACGCTGTCGCTCGCGAATCGGAGCGATGCGGCGCGTGAGGTCTATCGCCGCTTCCTTGCCAGCGAGTACGCGCCGGCCCTCGAGCTCGCGAACGATCTCATCGCGCAAGGAGAGGACGATCCGATGCTTGTGACGATCGTGCGCGAGTGCCGCTCGAGCATCGCCGCGCTGTCGTCTCTGCCTTCTTCCCTCGACGACGGCGCGCCGTGGCCTCGTCCTCTACTGTCCGCACTGGAATCGCGATCGGCGCTTCGTCCCCCGATGCCGTCTCACACGGGGATGTTCGACAGGGCGATGACGATCGAAGAGGTCGCCTCCTTGGCCGGCGCGCCGGTGGAGCAGGTCCTCGCGCTGCTCGAGCGCTTCGTCGCGATGGGCGTCCTCCCCGCGCGCCCTCCGCGCTGAGCGTGCCGGCTCACTTCGTCGTGAGCGTGTGCGTCGCGAAGGCCACGCCGCCGCGGGCATCGCGCAGGACGACGAAGAGGTGGACCGCTCGCGGCTCGGGCGGTGCGGTCCAGGTGTTGTCGGTCGATGTCTCGAGCTCGTCCTCCGAGCGGCCCGTGCGATCGCTCTCGAAGGAGCCTGCCGTCGCGAACCAGGAGACGCGCATCGTCTCGCGGTGCTCGGCGAGCGTGCGGGTCGCGAGGTCGTAGACGACGTAACGCTCTGCTGCAGCAGCGGGCCAGCTCGTGCGGAGTCGGATCGTCGCTCCTGCCGGGATCGCGTCGAGCGCGAGCGGTGCGCCGTCGAGCGTGGCCTCGAGCGGGCCGAGCTCCGGGTTCGCGTTCGGCACGTAGCGCGCCGCGAAGTCCGTCGTGACGTCGGCGGCGGCGTTGGCGAGCGCGCAGCCGATCCGCTGGAGTCCGAAGGCGACCTCGGGCTCCTCATGATCGAACACGGTCACCCGCACCGGCTGGTAGAAGCCGCCCGTGACGTCGGGATCGCGCGGGCGGAGGTCGGCCGACGTGACCTGAGGCCCGAAGAGCGCGCATGCGTCCGCCGGGATCGCGGCCTCGATCGCCGGGGGACCTTCGGCGAGCGGACGGACGGCGTCACGAAGGCACGCCGCGCTGGCGGCGCCGTTTTCGGTCAGCAGCTTCGGTGTCGAGCAGAACGCCCAGCTCGCCACCGGCATCGCGAGCGGACCGCTCGGGCTCGCGACGAGGAGCGTCCACGAGACGACCTCGCCGGGCTTCGCCTCGGGCGGCTCGCCGCGCACGGCGAGAACCCTCGTGCGTGTGATCGACGACTCGCGATCGCCGAGCTCGGGACGACACGCGGAGAACGCGGGCCCGAGGATGAGCAGCGCGAGCGCTGCGATGGCGGAAGCGAGCACGGGGCGCATCAGAGCTCGAGCCTCCCGCCGATGACGGCGATGAAAGGAAGACCCGTGATGATCCCGCGCCGGCGGAAGTCGGGGGAGTAGGCGATCTCCTCGGCGTTCTCGCGGTTCGTCACGTTCTGGAGGTCGGCGAACACGAGCGCGCGGACGCCGCGTCCGAGCTCGAACGTGCGATCGACGCGGAGATCGAGCTGCCAGAAGGACGGGATGCGGGTCGTGTTGTGCGCGCCGAAGACGGGATCGAACCGATCCGAGCGCGCGTCGTATGCGCTCCCGACCACGGGTGTCCGCGGGTTGCCGCTCGCGTAGCGGAAACGCGCGCCGACTCCCCAGCGGCCGATCTCCTGGCTCAGCACGAGTGAGAAGACGTGCGGCTGGTCGAAGTCGAACGGACGCCAGCTCTCGTCGCCCTCGAAGCGGCGCTCGCTCTTGCTGATGGCGTACGAGGCCCAACCGAAGAAGCCCTTCCACATCTCCTGCCTGAGCAAGAACTGGACGCCGTAGCTGCGGCCCTCGCCGTTCTGCGTGAGCGATCGCGCGCGCAGCGGATTGGTGAGCCGGCTCCGGACGACGAGGTCCTTCATGCGCTTGTCGAACGCGACGACGTCGAAGGTGAGCGAATCGGTGATGCGCAGCGACTCGCCGGCGGTGACGTGCGTCGATCGGGAGAGCCCGAGGTCGGGCGTGCCGAACACGGCCGACAGATCCTCCGGCTCGGGGGGCTGGTGGTAGTTGCCGTAGGCGGTCGTGAGCGCGAACCGGCCCGTGACGTCCCAGCGCGCCGAAGCACGCGGGGCGATCGCGGTCTCCATCCTCGAGAACCCGATCGGAGGGACGTTGCCCGCGGGCGGCAGCTTCTTGCTTCCCTCCATCACGAAGGCGTCGAAGCGGACTCCAGGGGTCAGCGTCACCGGTCCGATGCGGACGTCGGCGTATGCGTGCGGGCCGACGTCGAGGATGTGCGTCTTCCAGCGATCGACCGCGTATTCGTCGCCGGGGGGCTGTCCGAAGACGGCGATGTCGCCCTCACGCGGTGGAAGCGTGAGCGAGCCCTCGCGCGACACGCTCGACGCCGTCCCGAGCGCGTCCATCCCGGTGACGAGCGAGACATGCGAGCCGATCTTCGAGCGGAGCGACGCCCGGATGCCGTAGCGCTCCGATTCGACGTCGAGGCGCGTCGGGGTTGCGCCGAAGCGCTGGACGAGCGAGCTCGTGTCGTGTCCGACGAACGGCGTGACGATGGTCGTGTCGCCGTTGTCCGCAACGCTCGTGTAGCGCGCATAGGCTCGCCAAAAGCCAGAGCGTGTCGCCTCGACGCGACGCTTCGCCGGGTCGGGGGAGGGGACGGTGCGATCGAGCTGGTCCGAGGAGACGAGGAAGACGGTGTCGACGCTCTCGCGCTTGCGCAGATCGAACGTGGCCTTGAGCTGCGCGTCGCGATAGCGCGGGATGGGAAAGAAGTCGCCGACGTCGGGCGCGCTCGTGGCGGCGAGGACGCGGTCGAGCCAGCTGTAGCGGAACGCGCTCCCGATCCGGATCTTGTCGGTGATCTCGGTCGATGCGAACGCCGATCCGTCGAGCGTGTCCGCGCCGACGTATCCGTGGGTCCCGCGCGGGAGCGCTCGCGTCTCGACGCGGACGAGACCGCCGAGGCCGCGCCCGTACTCCGCGCCGAACGCGCCGGGGACGAGATCGATGCTCGCGACGAGGTCGGAGTTGATGGTCCCGCGGAGGCCGCTGCCGTGATAGAGCGCCGGCAGATCGACGCCGTCGACGTAAACGCGCGTGTCCTTCGGCGCCGAGCCCCAGACCACGATCTGCCCTGAGGCGACGGGTGGGCGCGAGATGCCGGGGAGGTTCTGCACGACCTTGAGCACGTCGCCCTGCGTGCCGGCGACCTTCTTCGCTTGCTCTGCGCGGACCGCGTAGTCGACGACCTCGCGTCGCGCACGTGGGGTGCCGCGGACCGAGACCTCCTCGACGTCGTCCGGCGCGGGCTGCCGTGGCGGCGGAGGCCTCGGCACGACGTCGTAACGGAGGCGCGTCTTCTTGCCGGGCGTGACGGTCTCGCTGAAGCGCGTCGTCGTCCCGTCCGGAGCTTCGACGACGACCTCGTAGCTCCCCGCGGGCAGATTGGAGAGGGAGAAGCGTCCGGCATCGTCCGTCGTCGCGCTTCTTGCGATCGAGACAACGCCGCCCGGGCCGCCGCTCACGTTCACCTTCGCGCCGGCGATCGGCGCGCCGTTCGAGGCGGCCCGGACCTCGCCTTCCAGCGACGAGAGCTCGGGTGGAGGAGGCGGCGGCTCGGCGGCTTCGATGACGAAGTCGTAGCGATAGGTGATCTTCGCCGGCGCAGGCTTGTCGTCCACCTCCGCCGGCTCGAACTCGAACCCCGACGCAGCGGCGAGCGCAGCCGCGTCGAAGTCGGCGCCGGCGCTCTCGGCGACGGCGACGTTCGTCACCTTGCCGGTCGCGCCGATCTCGATCGTGAGGACCACCGAGGCCGAGACCCCGGCCGCCTTCATTGCCGCCGGATACTCCGTCTCCACGAACTTCACGAGGCGCGGCATCTTCGTGAGCTGCCGTTTCGTGGGCTGTCCGCCGACGTCGGAGCCGCGCTGCTGCGCGAGGGCCGGCGCGCTCGCGAGGAGCGCCGCGCAGACGATCGCGATGTGGCCGCAGCCGCGCATCCGTCTGGAGCTTATTCCCGCTCGCGCACGTCGAGCTCGAGGGCGAGGACGCCTGCGCCGCGGTTGTGATCGAAGTGGGTGTCGAGCTCGGTGCTCGTTCCCTGCGCCGCTCCGATGCGCTTTCCGTCGAGCAGCGCCTCGACGCGCCACGGCGCGCTCGGCGCGCCGCACAGCGAGAACGTATCGACCCGCACGATGTAGCGACCGCTCGGGGGCGTCTCGGTCCACACCACGTTCTCGGAGCGCTGCCCGTCCTGCACGCACATGGCGTTCGAGTCACGATCGAGGACGCCGCCGTCGGTGGGCGCGTTCGGGTCGACCGGACCGGCGCTCGGCGGCGGACGCTGGTACTCGGTGCGGTTGCGTTTGAAGATCTCGATCCCGGTCGGGAGGACGACGTGGAGATCGAGATCCGCAGCGCTGTCCCACGCGAGCGAGATCACGAGACGGCCCTCCGGCCGCACTGCTACCGCGATCTCGAGCGGACGCAGCGTCGCGGGGCCGAACCGCCCTTCCGCGTCGACCGCGCGGAGGACGACGTCGTATCGTCCTGGCGGCGCGTTCGCAGCGAGCGAGAACACCGCGTCGAAGGTCGGCGACGTCGGTGCGGCGGTCAGCGGGGGGCCGGCGGGCACGACCCAGTAGCCGACGTCCGAGGCCAGCCCGATCGCGATCGCCGTCGCCGCTCGCTCGAGATCGCCCGCGCACGCCTGCTGCGCGACGCCGGCCCGCGCGCGTGCGGTCACCGTCGCCGATACGATCTTGGGCCCGTCCTCCGCTGCTGGCATCGGCTGGCGGAAGAACTGCGCCCCCTGGACCTGGAGCATCGCATCGCGCCCCTCGTCGGCGCGCGTCCCCGCGCACGCGGAGAGCGCCGCGAGCACGAGGACGAAGAGCGCAAGGGCGAGAGCGAGGCGTCGCATCAGAAGCGCACCTCGGCGCGGAGGGTGAACGAGTCGTCGGCGAGCGTGGTCGGGCGTCCGGACGCGTCGCGACCGAGCGCGTTCTGACGATGATCGTACTGCGCGACGAGCCTCCCGTAGCGCATGCGTCCGGCCGCGCTGAACGACCAGGTCGACATCGACACGTCACGCGGGACGAGCGCGAAGGGCTCCTGCTCGCGCGCGTCGGAGTCCGGGTCGTAGCGGTCGTACCGCACTCCGACGAGCGCCCAGCGCGTGATCTCCTGGGACGCGCCGAGGTAGTACCCGAGCTGGCGGAGGTCTCGCGAGGCGACGACGGGGTCGGAGACGTAGAGCCCTCGATCGAGGTTGCTCCCGCGCACGACCTCGGCGCGAAGGTGGAGGTCGCCGAGCGTGGGGATGGCGATCGTCGCGCGGAGATCCGCGCCCACGGCGAACCGCTTGAAGCTCGCGGACGGCGTTGCAGGCGAGCCGGGGATGACCTGCAGCTCGGTCGTGTTGTCGACGACGCCGTCCGCGTTCGAGTCCTGCCACTGAAGGACGTCTTTCGTCGCCGGCAGGCCGCGATGGAAGCCACGGCCGCTGAGCCCCGAGAGACCGCCCTCGAGCTGGATGCCTTCGGTCAGCGCGGACGCGCCGCCGATGCGGAAGATGAGGTCCTTGCTCTCGTTGGGATCGCGCCCGGGGAACGTCCGTTCGCCGATCGGAGCGCCGTTCATGATCGCGAAGGCGTAGCGGACGAAGCGATAGCCGCCGAGGAAGCGAAGCCCGAGATCGAACGACTGCGGGAACAGCGCCGCCGACATCGTGGAACGCTCGAGCCATGGCCTTTCGCGCTCGGACTCGGGCACCTCGAAGCCGAACGGCGTCCGGAACAGGCCCGCCGTCACCACGAACCACGGCGTGTCGGTCTGCGGAGCTCCGTTCGTCGCACCCGAGCTCGACGTGCCGTCGTTCCTCCCGGGCTGCCGCGACGGATCGACCGCCCACGGCGCCCGCGGGTACGGGCGCTCGGCGGGCCACTTGAAGGAGGCCTCGGCGTTGATTGGCCGGAGCTGAAGTTCGTTGATCGTGTTCGCGTCGATCTCGAACGCGCCGTGGAAGTGACCGTAGTCGCGCTCGGCCCGTAGTCGCGCGCGGCGCAGGAGGAACCGCTTCTCGTTCAGAGGCTGACCGTCCTGCGTGACCTCGTCTTGCGACGACTGCCGGAACAGGACCCAGTCCGTGTGGACGTAGCCGGACACGACGACCGGCAGCGGCGCGTCGCGGCGTGCGGCCGCCTCTCTCTCGAGGCGCGCGACGCGGGCCTCGAGATCCTCGCGTGAGGTCTCCGGGGAGGGCATCCCCGGAGCATCACCGTTCGCGCCGGTAGCGGCAGGTGGCGCGGCAGGCTCGGCGAACGCGCTGCTGCTCCACAGCGAGCCGCAGAGGGCGACGACGGCGTGGCTCGACTTCCTCGCGATCGCGGGCACGAGACCCACTCTACTGCATGGCTCGAAGGGGAAACGTGTTCACTCGAGCGGCGGCAGGCCGCCGTCGGCCAGGAGCTTGGGCAGCGTGGGGTTCTTCGTGATCTTCGTTGCGTTCGTGCACGCGTTGATGATCTCGAAGTGGGTCTTCGGGTTGTCGAAGCAGTCCTTCGGCGCTCCGTCCGGAAGCGTGCCGGCGTCGAACCCGCCGCCGCTGCCGCTGTCGGTGCTGCCGGGGCCGGCGTCGTTGCCGCTGTTCGGGGGCGGCTCCTTCACGGCGGACGAGCTGTCGTCGCACGCCGCGTGGGTGAAGCCCGCGAGGATGACGAGCGCGCAGCCGAGGATGCTTGAATGGACCTTCTTCTTCATGGCTACTTCGCCTCGCAGAAGCCGAGGCGGCACTTGCCGCCGTTGCAGGGAGCGTCGTTGCCGACGGTGCACGCGGTGCACGAGGTCGTCCCTTGCGGGACGTTCTTCTCGAACCAGCAGCTGCAGGGAGCCGGCTCGTCGTAGAGCGAGAGGTCGGCGCCGTCGCCCGATCGCGTCACCTTCATGGCGCATTCGGGGATGAGACCGCTCTGGACGACCTGGAGCAGCCCGTTGACGTCGTCGCCCACGCGCGTGCCCATGACGAGCTCGTAGATTCGCCGCGCGTTCGGGTCCGCGATCGTCTGCGTCCCCGGCATGAGCTTCGCGATGTACGGCGTCGGCGACCACGGGAGGTAGTGCCCGTCGCGCACGTTCTGCTTGTCGAACGAGGCGTTCGTCGAGTCGGGGAAGTAAGCGAACTTCTGCCCGAACGTCTTGAACGCGAGCAGCTTGATGTCGGCGCGCCGCTGATCGTAGAGCTCCGTGCCGAGGATTCCGAGCGTCGCCTCCGGGGTCGGGCTGTTGACGACCGACGTGATGAGCGCCTCCGACGTGCCCGAATCGGCGGCGGCCTTCATCTGCCCCGGCAGGAGTCGGATCGCCGACGACATCGTGAGTGTCGTGCTCGCGGTGTTGCCTCGCTTGAAGCGGAGGTTCTGCACCACCCAGGGAGCGGCTTCACCGCCGCCTTCCGTGAAGCCGTAGGCGAGGTACCCCTCCTCGGCGGTGATCGCGACCTGGCTGCTGTTCTTGTTCGTGATGAAGCCGTACGCCTGGATCGGACCGTCGAACACGCCGATGTCGGCGGGCTGCGCGGGCGTCTGTGCGCAGCTCGAGAGGTAAGTCGCGCCGATCCCGAGCGCGATCGGCTCGGCGGGCGGAGCGTCGGGGACGGTGCAGGTCGGCGCGGCGGCGGCGGGATCGAACGTCGGGCTCGCGGGGATGTACCGCACCGGGCGCGCGGTCGTCCCGTCCACGACCGTGATCATCTGCGCGTTGGTGAACAGATCGCTCCGGATGTTGCAGGTGGGGCGGTTCCTGTAAAAGATGCGCAGCTTCGTCGACGACTGCATCAGGAGCTTCCCGAGCTTCTTGACCAGGGGCTCCTGCGTATCGCCGTTCTCGATGTAGATGGCGGGGACATTGTTGTCCTCGTCCGTCAGGGCCGCGCAAGGGTCGCCGTTGGCTGCCTCGGCGCGCTCGGCGACGACGACGAGTGAGACGGCGAGCGCACAGCCGAGCGCCCGTGAAAGCTCGCTTCGCATGGTTCCTCCCGGGAATCGAAGTGACGGACGAGGCTGTCACGGGGCGACCTGTGGTGCCCATCACCATTTCGTGACAGTCGATAGATGTAACCAACGTCACACGCATGTGACCTGTCGCCTCGAGGGTGTCGTCCTGCCCCGCACGGCGCGCGGTGGTTCGCCCGCTCGTGGCGGCATTCTTCCGTGGCGCTGTTGTTGCTCCGTCCTCGTCACGCGAGCAGCGAGGAGAACAAGACGCCCATGAGCACGAAGGATGCGGCGCCGAGGACGGCGTCCCCGCATGGCAAGAACGATGATCTCGAGCGGGACCGGACGCGGTGTGACGGCGCGACGCTGACCACCGATCAAGGGATCGCGATCCCGCACACGGACGACTCCCTGAAGGCGGGCGTCCGCGGCCCGACGCTCCTCGAGGACTTCCACTTCCGCGAGAAGATGACCCGCTTCGACCATGAGCGCATCCCCGAGCGTGTCGTGCACGCGCGCGGCTCGGGCGCCCACGGCGTCTTCGAGCTCTACGAGTCGCTCGCCGATCTGACGACCGCCGAGTTCCTCTGTGACCCGTCGATCGTGACGCCCGTGTTCGTGCGGTTCTCCACGGTGCAGGGCTCGCGCGGGTCGGCGGACACCGTGCGTGACGTTCGCGGCTTCGCGACGAAGTTCTACACGCGCCAGGGGAACTTCGATCTCGTCGGCAACAACATGCCCGTCTTCTTCATCCAGGACGGCATCAAGTTCCCGGACTTCGTTCACGCGGTGAAGCCGGAGCCACATCACGAGATGCCTCAGGGCGCGTCCGCCCACGACAGCTTCTGGGACTTCTGCGGACTCGTCCCCGAGTCGGCTCACATGGTCATGTGGACGATGTCCGACCGGGCCATCCCGCGCAGCTTCGCGAACATGGAGGGCTTCGGCGTCCACACGTTCCGGCTCATCGACTCCAAGGGCGTCTCGCGCTTCGTGAAGTTCCACTGGAAGCCGCTCGCAGGAGTCTGCTCGCTGGCATGGGACGAGGCTCAGAAGATCGCGGGCAAGGATTCAGACTTCCACCGGCGCGATCTCTGGGAGTCGATCGCGGCGGGCCACTTCTTCGAGTACGAGCTCGGCATCCAGGTGATCGACGAGAAGGTGGCCGAGGGCATCGGCGTCGACCTCCTCGATGTGACGAAGATCATCCCCGAGGAGGTCGTCCCCGTCCGCCGGATCGGCAAGATGACGCTCAACCGCAACCCCGACAATTTCTTCGCCGAGACGGAGCAGGTCGCATTCTGCGTCGCCAACGTCGTGCCGGGGATCGGGTTCACCGACGATCCGATGATGACCGCCCGCCTGTTCTCGTACCTCGATACGCAGATCACGCGGCTCGGCGGGCCGAACCACGCGCAGCTCCCGATCAACCGCCCGCTCGCGCCGGTCCACAACACGCAGCAGGACGGCTTCGGCCAGCATCGGATCGCGACGGCGCGCGCCAACTACGTCCCGAACTCGATCGGCGGCGGCTGTCCGTTCGCCGCGAAAGCCGGCGGCTACGTCCACTTTCCGGAGGTGGTCTCGGGAACGAAGACGCGCGAGCGCTCGCCGAGCTTCGCCGATCACTTCACCCAGGCGGCGATGTTCTGGAACAGCATGTCGGAGGCCGAGAAGCAGCACATCACCGACGCGTATCGGTTCGAGCTCTCCAAGGTCCTCCGCAAGGCGATTCGCGAGCGGTACGTGAACGAGGTGCTCGCGAACATCGACGGTGACCTCGCCGCCCAGGTCGCGGCGGCTGTCGGCGTCACGCTCGTCGCGAACGTGAAGACGCCGGCGGCGAAGCTCACGTCGCCGGCGCTGAGCATGGATTCGTCGAAGCCGAGGTCGATCCGGGGCCGCCGGGTAGCGATCCTCGCGGCCCCGGGAGTCGACGACGGGCAGATCGCGGCTGTCGTCACCGAGCTCACGAACGGCGGCGCGATCGGCGAGGTCGTTTCGATCGGCCTCGGGCGCCTCTTCGGGCCCCAAGGTCCGGAGGCCACCCGTTCGTTCCTCGATACGTCATCGGTGCTCTGGGACGCGGTCTACGTCCCCGGCGGCGCCCAGAGCATCCAGACGCTCCGTGCCGGCGGTGAGGCCGTGCCGTTCGTCAAAGAGGCGTTCCGCCACGCCAAGCCGATCGGCGCCACGGGGGAGGGAGCCGATCTCGTCGAGGCAGCGATCGCCGAGGACCTCGGCGGTGCGGCTCCACCGAGGGCGAGCATTCCGGGCCTCGTCCTCGCACGCGCCGGTCTGATCGCGGCGTTCCCGGCCGCGTTCGTCCAGGCGATCAGCGAGCATCGCTTCTGGGGCCGCTCCTCTCTCGTGCCGCCGCGTAGCTGATCCCGTCGGTGCGGCGTCATGGCCGGGGCGGGCATGGGGTGTGCGTCTCCTCCCCGGTGAGGTGACCCATGACCAACGCTGGACCTGGAACGAAAGGGAGCACGCTCCAGGCGCCCGTCGAGTCGAGCGCAGGTGCCGAGCGCGTTCGACTCGCTGAGAGCGCCGAGGAAGAGCTGGAGCTGGAGTTCTACTACGACGACGAGGAGTCGGAGGCTCCCGAGCCGCGACCGCCCGCGGACTCGTGACCAAGCTGTGCCGCAAGGTCGGCGCGGCCGAGAGGCCGAGGGGCGAGGGCCGATCCGGCGTGACCGCTCGAACACGCGTGATGATAGGCTCGCGCGCATGAACGATCGGTTCCTGCGCGCGTGCCGTCGCGAGCCCGTCGACTGCACTCCCGTGTGGATGATGCGGCAGGCGGGGCGCTACATGGCGGAGTATCGGGCTCTTCGGGAGAAGCACACGCTTCTCGAGATCTGCAAGACGCCCGAGCTTGCGCTCAAGGTGACGCTCCAGCCGATGAAGCTGAACGTCGACGCCGCGATCCTCTTCGCGGACATCCTCTTGCCGCTCGAGCCGATGGGGGCGCCCTTCGAGTTCGCGAAGGGCGAAGGCCCCGTCGTTCACTCGCCGATCCGGTCGCACGCGGACGTCGACAAGCTCCGCGTCATCGAGCCGGAGGAGGGCCTCGGCTACGTGATGGAGGCGATCAAGCTGCTGAAGAAGGAGCTCCCGGTTCCGCTCATCGGCTTTGCCGGCGCTCCGTTCACGCTCGCCAGCTACCTCGTCGAGGGCGGCAAGAGCCGCGACTTCCTCAAGACGAAGAAGCTGATGTACACGGAGCCCGAGACCTGGAACCTCCTCATGAGCAAGCTCTCCGAGGTCGTTCGTAGGTTCCTCCACAAGCAGATCGACGCCGGCGTGGACGCCGTGCAGCTCTTCGACTCGTGGGTCGGTCAGCTCGGCCCGGCCGACTACGTCGAGTACGTGCAGCCGCACGTCGCCAAGATCCTCCAGGACGTGCAGACGCGCGGCGTCCCCGTGATCCACTTCGGCGTCGGGACGCAGTCGCTCCTCCCTGCGATGCGCGACGCCGGCGGGACCGTGCTCGGCCTCGACTGGCGCACGCCCATCGCCGAGACGTGGGCGAAGATCGGCTACGACCGCGGGGTCCAGGGCAACATGGATTCGACGGTCCTCTTCGCGCCGCGCGCAGTCGCCTTGAAACACGCCCAGCGCGTCCTCGACGACGCCGGCGGGCGGCCCGGGCACATCTTCAACCTCGGCCACGGCATCTTGCCGGAGACGCCCGTCGAGACGGTGCAGGCCGTCGTCGACTACGTGCACGAGGCCTCGGCCAAGAAGAAGTGATGACGGCGCCGGCGACAAGCGCTGCGGACACGGCGGTCGTGCTCGTGGCGCACGGCACCGTCGAGTCGCTCGACGACCTGCCGCGGTTCCTCGCCAACATCCGGCGAGGACACGCGGCGCCGCCCGAGCTCGTGGCCGAGGTGCGCCGCCGGTACGAGGCCATCGGAGGACGTTCTCCGCTCCTCGACATCACGCGAGAGGTCGCGCGGAAGCTCGAGAAGGCGCTCGAGCTGAAGGCGCGCGTCGCGATGCGCCTCTTCGAGCCGTACCCGAAGGAGGTCGTCGCGAAGCTCGCGTCGGAAGGGATCCGCCGCGTCGTGGCGGTCCCGCTCGCGCAGCATTCGGCCGGCGTGTACGGCAGCGCGATGCAGGCCGCGGCGAAGGAGGTCGATCCTTCGCTCGAGGTCTTCTGCGCCCGGAACTGGGGGCGCACGCCCGAGCTCACGCGTGCGTTCGCCGACACGATCATCGCCGAGCTCGATCGCATCCCTGCGGGCGAAGCGGAGCAGACCGCGCTCGTCCTCACGGCGCACAGCCTCCCGCGCGCCGTCGTCCAGGCCGGCGACCCTTACGAGCAGGAGGTCCGGGCGAGCGCCGAGGACGTCGCTGCCGAGGTGCGCGCGCGCGTGGGCGACCGCTTCGCGGAGCACATGGTCGCGTTCCAGAGCCAGGGAATCGGGACCGGAGTCGAATGGCTCGGCCCGGACCTCCGCCCGACGCTCGAAGACCTCGCCAAGCGCGGCAAGAAGCACGTCGTCGTCGCGCCGATCGGCTTTCTGGCCGATCATGTGGAGATCCTCTATGACCTCGATATCGAGGCGAGGGGCTGGTGCGAAGGGGAGCTCGGGATCGTGCTTTATCGAAGCGCTTCGTTGAACGCCGGGGACGGGCTCGTCGAGGCGCTCTCCGTGGTGGTGCGCGATGTCCTCGCTCGCCCCGGCGACTTCGCCGCGCCGTCGGTGTCCTCTCGCGAAAGCCGACCGAGTAGAGGGGGATGAAGCGCGTCGTCATCGTCGGTGGAGGCATCACGGGGCTCGCGGCCGCTCATGCGCTCGAGAAGGGGCGGGAGCGCTGCGAGGTCCAGCTCGTCGAGGCCGGTCCACACCTCGGCGGCAACGTCCAGACGCTCCGCCACAACGGCTTCATCATCGACGCCGGCCCTGACTCCTGGGTGGCGGCGAAGCCTCACGCCACGCGCCTCGCGCGCGCAGTCGGCCTCGGCGACGAGCTGATCGGCACCCGCCCGGACACGCGACGCGTCTACATCTTGTGGCAGCGGAGGCTCCATCCCATGCCGGAGGGGCTCATCCTCGGCGTGCCGACGGAGGTCCGCTCGCTCGTCGACAGCGAGCTCCTCGGCTGGGACGCGAAGGTCCGTGCCGGTCTCGACCTCCTGGTCCCGCCGCGTCGGTGGAGCGACGACGACGAGGACGAGAGCATCGACTCGTTCGTGTCGCGCCGGCTCGGCAGCGATGTCGCCGCTCGCATCGCGGGGCCGCTCCTCGGCGGGATCTTCGCGGGCGATCCGGCCTCGCTCTCCGTGCGCGCCTGTGTCCCGCAGCTCGTCGCGGCCGAGCGCGATCATGGCTCGCTCGTCGTCGCGATGCGCGCGCTCAGGGCCGAGCGACGCTCTCAGGCCGCCTCCGGCGAGGGCGAGGCCTCGGCGTTCCTCTCGCTCAAACGCGGGGTGGGGGATCTCGTGCTCAACGTCGCCCACAAGCTACGCGACGCCGAGGTGTTCACGTCGCGCGCCGCCCGGAAGATCGACCGCCTCCCCGAGGGCGATCGCCGTGGCCGCTGGGTCGTGGAGACGAGCGCGGGCCCGCTTCACGCCGACGAGGTCGTCCTCGCGGTGCCGAGCCACGTCGCGGCGCCGCTCGTCCGTGATCTCGATCCGGAGCTCTCCCTGATGTGCGGAGCGACGGACTACGCCTCTGCGGCGACGGTCTTCCTCGCGTACCGGAAGTTCGACGTCCGCCACCCGCTCGACGCCGTCGGCTTCCTCGTTCCGCGGACGGAGAATCGGCCGATCCTCGCGTGCTCGTTCGTCTCGAGCAAATGGGACCACCGCGCGCCTGCGGGACAGGTCCTCCTCCGCGTCTTCGTCGGCGGCGCGAACGACGAGCAGATGGTCCACCGCGACGACAAGGAGCTCGTGCGCATCGCGCGCGATCAGATGCTCGATCTCCTCGGCATCGATCGTCCGCCCATGTTCACGAAGGTGTTCCGCTTCATGCGCTCGAGCCCGCAGCCGCACGTCGGTCACCTGGCGCGCATGCGCCGCCTCCTCGCACGCGTGGCTACGCATCACGGCCTCCACATCGGCGGCAACGGCTACATCGGTACGGGCATCCCCGACGCGATCCGCCAGGGCGAAGAGATCGCCGCGCGGATCTCGCCGCGGGGCGACTGACCGTAGCTACGAGTGGCTCGCCTCGAAGGGCGAAGCTCGAGTCAAAGCCGGCCGAAGGCGGCCTTCGTCGCGGGCTTCATCCAATAGATGAGCAGAGGAATCGCCGCGACCGCTGTGCAGCTCGAGAGGCCGAGGCAGATCGCGATGAGACCCACCGTCCAGCCCCAGGGCTTGTAGGGGACCAGCGCCGCGACCGCGAACAGGCCGGAGAAGGCGACCACGAGGAGCCCGAGGACGAGGACCGTCGTGCTCTCGGCGACGGTCGGATACCCCTCGACCGGCACGGCCGGAGTGAGGAACTGACAGAGCGCCAAGAAGGCGATGACGTAGAGGACGACCGTCGCCCCTGCGTAGACGCGGAACCACGTGATGATCGCGGGGCGCCCGCGTTCGGCCATCGGAGGCTCATAGCCGTAGCCGAACGGGCGCGCTTCGTGGTCCCCGGAGGGGGGCCGCCGCATCGATCAGAACTCGGCCGGGTCGGTGTGCGTCCCGAAGACCTCGCGGAGCACGTCGCAGATTTCCTGCTGCGTGCAGTACGCCTTCGCGGCCTCGATGATCGGCGGCATCAGGTTCGACTTGTCCTTCGCCGCCTGGCGCACGCTGTCGAGGCACGCCTTCACGCGATCGCCGTCGCGCTTCGCCTTCACGGCGTGGAGGTTCGCGACCTGCTTTTTCTGGACCTCCTCATCGATCTTGAGGAGCGGGATGTTCGTGGCGGCGGCGTCGTCGGGGTTCTCGTACTTGTTGACGCCGACCATGATGCGCTCGCCGGCCTCGAGCTGGCGCTGGAAGCGGTACGCGCTCGCGGCGATCTCGCGCTGGGGGTAGCCCTTCTCGATCGCCTCCACGATGCCGCCCATCTCGTCGATCCGCTTGATGTACGCGACCGCCTCCTGCTCGAGTCGGTTCGTCAGCTCCTCGACGAAGTAGCTGCCGGCGAGCGGGTCGATCGTGTTCGCGACACCGCTCTCCTCCGCGATGATCTGCTGCGTGCGGAGCGCGATCGTGACGGACTCTTCGGTCGGCAACGCGTAGGTCTCGTCGAGCGAGTTCGTGTGGAGCGACTGCGTCCCGCCGAGCACACCCGCGAGCGCCTGCAGCGCGACGCGGACGACGTTGTTATACGGCTGCTGGGCGGTGAGGGAGACGCCCGCCGTCTGCGCGTGCGTCCGGAGCTTCATGCTCTCGGCCTTCTTCGCGCCGAAGCGCTCCTTCATCAGGCGCGCCCAGAGCCGGCGGCCTGCGCGGAACTTGGCGATCTCCTCGAAGAAGTCGTTGTGGACGTCCCAGAAGAAGGAGAGGCGCGGGGCGAAGTCGTCGACGTCGAGGCCGCGCTCGAGGCACGACTCGACGTAGCCGATGCCGTCCGCGATCGTGAAGGCGAGCTCCTGGGCCGCCGTCGCTCCGGCTTCGCGGATGTGATAGCCGCTGATCGAGACGGTGTTCCAGCGCGGCACCTCCTTCGAGCAGAACTCGATCATGTCCGTGACGATGCGCATCGCCGGACGGGGAGGAACGAGCCACGCGTGCTGTGCGATGAACTCCTTCAGGCAGTCGTTCTGCACCGTGCCGCCGATCTTCGTGCGCGGGATCCCGCGAACGTCGGCGAGCGCGATGTAGAAGGCGAGGAGGACGATCGCCGGACCGTTGATCGTCATCGACGTCGTCACTTCGTCGAGCGGGATGTCCTGGAAGAGGACCTCCATGTCGCGGAGCGTGTCGACGGCGACGCCGCACATGCCGACCTCGCCGAGTGAGCGCGGCGAGTCGGAGTCGTACCCCATGAGGGTGGGGAAATCGAAGGCGGTCGAGAGGCCGGTCTGGCCCTGGGCGAGGAGGTACTTGAAGCGCTCGTTCGTCTGCTCCGGCGTTCCGAAGCCCGCGAACATGCGCATCGTCCAGAGACGGCTCCGGTACATCGTCGGCTGCACGCCGCGCGTGAAGGGGTACTCGCCCGGGAGGCCGAGGTCCTTCATGTAGTCGAGCTTCACGTCGACCGGGGTGAGCACATCCGGAACGTCCAGGTCGCCCCAGGTCGAGAAGCGAGCCTTGCGCTCGGGCATCTTCGCGACGCTCTTCTTCATGGCGCCTTCGCGCCAGGCCTGCGTCGCCGCGCGCAGCGCAGCCAGGTCGCCGGGGACGTCGCCCTCGGCCGTGAACCCGTTGTTTTCCGCAGGAGTGAGCGCTTTCTGAGCCATGGTCGAACTCTAGTCCCGACACGTTTTCACTGCCAGCGTGGCTGACGTCGCGCGGCGATCTTCGGCGCGCCGCGCCGCGTCGCATCCCAGCCTTGAGACGCTGCATCTCGGTACGACCGGTGAGCTCGACCAGGAAGACGCCGAACGCGCGCTGCCGCGCGGCCATCGCGCGAGCAATCGCTCGACGCGCTCGACGGCGCGCGCTGGGCCGCACGCGTCGACGAGCATCGAGCCGCTCGTCGAGCATGGCGTGCGCGTGTCGAACGACGACGTGCGCAAGACCTGGTTCTCGGATGGAGCATCGGTCGCTCACGCCTCGCGGCGGTGCCGGGATACTCGAATCACCAGAGCGGCTCGGCGCTCGACCTGAACACGAGCGCTCGCGGCGTCTACAGCTGGCTCGCGAAGCACGGCAAGGCATACGGCTTCCGTCGCACCGTACCTTCCGAGAAGTGGCACTGGGAGCGCTGAACCGCGCGACCACGCGCGCCGAGGGGCTGGCGCGCGTGCGAGTGTGTCGGCGTGAACGCTGGCGCCGAGCGCGCCGTCAGGCGGCTTCGACCTTCTTCTCGTCGCCCTTCTCGTCCTTGTTGCCGCGCGCCCTCCACCACTCGACGACCATCGGCATCACCGAGAGGATGACGATGCCGATGACGATGAGCTCGAAGCGCTCCTTCACGAAGGGCACCTGACCGAGCAGCCATCCCGATCCCATCATGAGGATGACCCAGGCGACGGCGCCGACGACGTTGTAGACGATGAACCGCTTGTAGTTCATCGCGCCGGCGCCGGCGACGAACGGGGCGAAGGTGCGGACGATCGGGACGAAGCGGGCGAGGATGATCGTCTTGCCGCCGTACTTCTCGAAGAACTTGTGCGTCTTCTCGAGGTGCTTCTTGTTGAAGAAGCGCGACTTCTCGCCCTTCATCACGCGCGGGCCGATCGCCTTGCCGATGTGGTAGTTCAGCGTGTCGCCGACGATGGCGGCCACGATGAGGCCCACTGCCAGAAGGAGCGGGTCCAAGTAGCCGCGCGATGCGACGGCGCCGGCGGCGAACAGGAGCGAGTCGCCCGGCAAGAAGGGCATGATGACGAGCCCGGTCTCGACGAACACGATCGCGAATAGGATCGCGTAGGTCGTGTTGCCGTGATCGATCGTGAACTGATCGAGGTTCTTCGTGAGGCTGCGGAAGATCTCCAGAAGCTCGTGCATCGCGGGCGAAACGTGTAGACCGCCTCACCGCGTCCGTCGAGCGGAAGATCGGCCCGACCGTCCGGAGGGGGCGTAGAGCTCCGCAGCACCGCTCGCGGTCTGCCCTCGTAGGCGTGCCCGTGCCCGAACGGCGCAGCAAAAAACGACGGGCAGATCCAACGCCTGGCACCGTTTCGGCGGAGGCAGCGCGGTTTGCGCTCGAGTCACGCTGCCGAAGAAACGGCGGTGCTGTTCCCGTGCTCGCGCGGCGCGCGAAGTCGTTCTGCGTCAGCGCCTCCGCCGGGCACAGGCGGATCGCGGACCCAAGAACCCAAGACGGGAGGGGAGCGCGATGGCGCGCTCCCGCTTCGCGGGCTACTTGCTGCGGACGCCGCCGGGGCCGGGGGACGTGGTCTCGTCGGCCGGATCGGTGGTCGCTTCGCGCTTCGCGCGTGCGGCCGGGCTCTCTTCCGTCGGCGCGTCGAGGTGATCCTCGATCTTGATGAGCACCGCCGTGACGTTGTCCTCGCCGCCGTGCTCGTTCGCGCGGGCGATGAGCTTCGTGCAAGCGTCGCGGATGTCGGGGTTCTGGACGACGATCTTCTGGATCTCGTCGTCCGTCACCATGCCCGAAAGGCCGTCGGAGCAGAGGACGTAGACGTCGCCGGGCGTCGGCTCGTCGTGCTGGAGGTCGACGACGACCTGATCCTGCATTCCGAGAGCGCGGGTGATGACGTTCTTCGGGAGCTCGCTGCGCTGCTCTTCCGTGAGGTCGGGCATCGCGAGCAGGTAATCGTTGATGAGCGAGTGATCGCGCGTGAGCAGCTGGATCTGGCCGCCGCGGACGCGGTAGCAGCGCGAGTCACCGACGTGGCCGATGTACATTCGGCCCTTGCGGGGGCTGAACATCGCGCCGACGACGGTCGTGCCCATCCCGTGGTACTCGCGCGAGCGCGTGCTTCGCTCGAAGATCTGCCGGTTGGCGACGCGGATACCGGTGAGCAGCCGGTTCTCCTCCTCCGACAGGTTCGTGTCGAAGTGGAACGGCCAAGTCACGTCGTCGTTGGCCGTGGACTTGAAGAACTCACTGATCGTCTCGGTCGCGAGCTTCGAGGCGACGTCACCTGCGCGGTGGCCACCCATGCCGTCGGCGACGACGAACAGATCGTATTCCTTGAGGACGACGTAGGAGTCCTCGTTGTGCTCACGCTGGAGCCCTACGTCGCTTGCCCCCGCTGCGATAGCCCTCATCAAGCAGACGACTCCGCGTGTGAACCTGGGGCGTTCCCCAACCCTCGAGGCAGTTCCCGGTGGATGGTGCCTGTCGGTCGACTCACCCTACTGAGGCTCGCCGGTAAGCTCGTGGGTGTCAAGGAGGTCATACCTCCATGATGTCCTTTTCTTTTTGACCGATGATCTGGTCGACGGTCTTCACCGAGTCGGCCACTGTCTCTTCGGTCTTCTTCTTCGCGCGGTCAACGTCATCCGCGCTGGCCTCTCCGCCCTCGTCCAGCTCGGTGAGCATGTCGAGGGCTTCGTGGCGTGCCTTGCGGATGGTGACCTTGCACTCCTCGCCGTACTTACGGGCGATCTTCACGAACTCCTTGCGCCGCTCTTCCGTGAGCGGGGGGAGCGGGATGCGGATGAGATCGCCGTCCGTCTGCGGGTTCAGGCCGAGGTCGCTCTCGCGAAGGGCCTTCTCGACGGCCTTCACCACGGTCTTGTCCCAGGGCTTCACCGTGAGGAGGCGCGGCTCGGGCACGTTGATGTGCGCCATCTGCGCGAGCGGCGTGATCGCCCCGTAGTAGTCGACCTTGATGTTGTCGAGCAGGTTCGGGTTCGCTCGGCCGGCGCGGAGCTTCGCGAGATCCCGCCTCAGCGCGTCGTGGGCCTTGGCGATCGAGGTGAGCAACTCTTTGTGAATATCGTCGAGCATCGGCCGGGCTTCCTTGGGGTCGAGCGGCGCTCCCCAGCAGGAGCGGCTGGCACCTTAGCCCGAGGAGCGGGCGGACAGGAAGAGGCGCCTGGCCGAATACGGACGGCGGGCCCGGCCGCCCGCTCGGGCGACCGCGTTTTTTCCGAGCGTGAGAGCGGGCGCGGCGGCCGCGCCGACCGATCGTTTCGAGCCGGGAAACGCAGGAGCGGAGCCTCGGACTACGGCGCAGCGGTGCAGGGATCCCGGCAAAGGCGAGTAGGCGGCTCGGATGACGGCGGATGATGCTAGAAAGCCAGCGTGAAGTGGGAGAGGTGGCACGCCGTCGCCGCGGCTGCGGCGCTCGTCGCGGTCGGGTTCGTCGGGTTCGCGAAGTGCGGCGGCTCCTCGCCCCAGACGGACGTGGGCAGCACTGTCGCGGAGCCACCGGCACGGGCGCCCGACGACCTCCTGGCCGACATCTACGTGTCGTCGCCGAACGCGTCGTGGTCCCGCCTCCAACGCGGAGTGGGGGGCGCGATGGGGATCCTGCCGTCGACGCTCCCGGGGGTGCTCGTCGCGCTGACGGATCTCGACGTCCGGTTCGTGGACGAGCTCGACGGGACCGCGCCGATGTACGGCGTCGTTGCGGGCGATCCCGCGAATCCGGGCGTCGCGCTCGCGATGAAGCTCGTCGATGGGCGTCGCGCGCGCGTGGCGCTCGCCGACGGCGACACCTCGCGCTTCACCGCGAAGGAAGCGCCGGGGATGACGCTGCTCGTCCCGAACGGCGGCGCCTCTGCGGGGAGCTGGGGCGCGAGCTCCAAGTTCGAGCTGGCCATCACGCAGAACGGCTACCTCCTCGTCGCGCGCCAGGCGGCCGATCTCGCGCGCCTCGGTCCCTACGTCACGCGCACCCTCCCGGCCCGGCCGTCGTCGACGGACGCCGCAGTCGCGATCGAGATCCCAAAGTCCGCGCTCCGGACCGTCGTCAAGCCGAAGCTCGAGTCGCTCTGGAGCGACGGCAAGTCGTTCCTCCTCACGCAGGACGAGCGGATGCGTGCGGAGCGCGGGCGTGCGCCGGACTTCGGCGATCCGGCGGCGATCGTGGCGGCGCTCGACTCGATGCTCGGACGCCGGGTCGCCATTCTCGGCGACCTCGAGAAGCTGCGCGTCGAGCTCGAGATCACCGAGGACGCCGCGGTGTTCACCGCCATGCTCACGCCTCTCGCTTCCGGAGAAGCAGGGCCGGCGCGGCGCTGGGTCGACGGGATGAAGGTCGGCGACGCGGCGCCGGTCCTCGCGCTGCCCTCCGTCTCTGCGCTGGCGCTGTCGATGCGCGACAGCGAGCCCGACCGTGACGAGCAGGCGAAGGAGCTCGAGAAGACGCTCACGACGTCGCTCGGTTCCCGCCTCAAGGACCCGGCCAAGCTCCACGACGTGATCGAGGCGATGACGAAGGCGCGCGACGAGTCGGTCGCATTCGCGGTCGGTCTCGACGATCCCGCTGGGCTCCTCGTCCATTCTCCCGTTCGCGACGCTGCTTCCGCGGACACGGCGATCCGTGGCGCGTTCGATCTGACGAAGGTCGAGCCGTTCAAGGAGCTCCTTCGCGTTCGCGACGTGACCTCCTCGAGCGAGGAGCTCCCCGGGCTCGGCAAGATCGCCGTCGCGATGGTCGCCCGCGAGCCGAAGGACGCGAAGCGGGGCCCCGGCCGCGCGCAGCCGCGCGCCGAAGCGACGGCGCGGGCGGCCGCGAGCCGCGCCGGCGTCGCGTGGACGACCGATCGAGGCACCCTCGTGCTCGGCGCAGGAGCGGAGCCGCTCGTGACGCTCAAGATGGCCGCGAAGTCCGAGCGCGTGCTCGCCGACGAGCCGTCGCTGAAGCGATTCGCTGCCGCCATCGGCAACGACGCGACCACCGTGATCGTCGGGCAGCCGCTCCGACTCGATCCGAAGCGCGCGAACCTGCCGACCGCGCCGCTCGGGATCGCCGTCGGCCGGAAGGGAGGCGACGCGTTCGTGCGTGTCGACATCTCCGACGCGCTGCTTCGCGAGGCAGCGCGCTGGCAGATGGGGTTCTGAGACTCAGCCGGCTCGCCCGCGACCCGACCACGCTCGCCGGCGACGAGCACGACGCCGCGTGTCGCGAGCGACGCCCGAACGCCGCCTCGCCAAGACAGCCGTGTACCTTTGGACCGGTGACGGCTCGAGTCGCGCTCACTTCTCGGCCGAATCACGGTGGACCCTAGGGGCCTCCCGTCGCGGGGTAGGCCGACCTCGCCGGCTTGCCGCCGACGCCGGCAGAGTAACCATAGTTCGCGTGAGCGCCCCGCCCCCATACCGTGACGGCAAAAGGACCCTCGCTCGCTGCAGCATGTCGACCGTAGCCACACGACCCATTGGGAGACGACTGCGCTACGAAAGCCTTCGTCACAGCGAGCTGCGCATATTCGAGCTCGCCCTCGTCGGCGACGGGACGCCATCCCGAGATCTCTCCCGCGCACTCCAAGAAGACGGACTTGAAGCCCGAATCCGTCCTCTTCCGCACGATGGTGAGCGACGTATCGGGAAGCGAGTCGTCAACGTAGAAGTCGGACCGAGCGAGGTACTGATCGGTGGCCACGAGCTCTACGTAGCGGACACCGAGCACGGTGTTGCCATTTCCGCCGATACCCGACTCGTTCGAGTCGATGGCAGCATGAAACGGATGCTCGTCGTCCTGGCTTTTCACCGCGAGGGCGCCACCCGCGACGAGGCTCACGACCTGATTGGCCGAAAGCGTGTCGGGCGCACCATCGGGCTTCGAGGGTGACCACGTGAGAATCGTTCCATCCCGGGCGCCGACGAGCGTGTAGCGCGCGCGCTCTCGAGCCTCGGGCGCGACCAGGGCGTACTCGTGGCCCCAACGGCTGAACGGAGCGACCTGCACGTGGGCCGCGTCGCACGTAGCCGATCCGGACGAAGTGCTGCATTGCGCACCGGCGAAGAGCGCAATGGGTTTGTTCGCGAGGACGAGACTGCCCGCCATCGCACCGTCTTGTGTGATCTGAAGACTGCGCCCGCGATCGATCATCGAGCGCACGATCGTTCCTGCCGGTGTCGACGGAAGGCCGCCGCCGCCGGCGAAATCGAAGGACGGCTTGATGTGGATTTCCGTCTCGTCCTCGAAGGCGACGATTTGCATCGTCCTCGAGCGTCGATCGGCCGGACCCGTCACGGTCGGCATCGAGAGGATGTAATCCTTCGTCGGCGCGGTCGATGGGAATAGGAGCGTTGCGACGATCGAGCTCGGGTCCTTGCCGTAAGGGAACACGGTGTAGGCCGCGACCGGAAAATCGGTTTCGACGTGGAATGCCTTTTCCCAGCCGGTTCCATGAACCAGCGGATCGATCTCGAGAGCCGGTGTCACGTCAGGCGGGCAAGACGTGAACGAAGAACCAGAGCCGTCCTTCGCGGCGGCGAGAAAGACGAGCGCGACTTCTCCGGGCCAAATTGGCCCATCCAGCCTCGTGTAGGCGGTCCCGTCCGTGTGCTTCACGGTGTAGACCGCCTTCGAAATGTCGAGCTTCTCACCGCCCCACTCGGCAGAGATCGAAACCGGACGCGACCACGTATTCGTGAGAGCCATGACGAAGCAGGATCCTGCGACGTCCTCGTGGGCATCCGGAGGGATCGCGTGAAAGCTGCATCCCGCAGAGCCGTTCACGAGCTCCGCGGCCTGACATGCGTCGACGCAGCGAGCGCGAACGTTGAAAGTGGCGCACGCCTGCTCCGGAAGACATACCTCCCAGACGGCGTCGTCATGACATCCGTCGAGGACCGACCTCCCATCACGCGCACACGAAAGCCCGCACGGCGGCGACTCCGAGCCGGGCCCCGGATCCCCGCCCCCGTCGCGCGGGCTCCCGTACGATCCGGACCCTTCGACCTTCCCGCACCCGAGCGGTGCGAGAGACACACACGCCAACATCGAGAAGACCGCGGCGGCTCCTCGTCGATAGCTTTGCCAAGAACGCGTACGCAGCAGGCTCACGTCGCGGACCCTATCACGATGAACGAGTCGACTATTCGGCTGTGGGTGAAAGCTGCAGTTCGGGCGCAATGTCGACGGCCCGCCGGTCAGGGCTAGGTGGGACGGAGGCGGCGAAAGGCGACCGCGCCTGCGAAGAGGAGCGCGAGCATCAGTACGATCGCGGCTCCCTCGGGCCACTCGAAGCGGTGAGCGACGACGAAGCCGAGACCGACGCCGACGACGCCGCTCAGCATCGCCCAGCCCGCGACGCCGGCGAGCGTGCGCCCGAGGACGCGGCCGCCGGCTGCCGGGATCACCAGGAACGCGCTCACGAGCACGACGCCTGCGAGGCGAATCGCGGCGACGACGACCGCGGCGAGGAGGGCGAGGAGCGCGCTCTCGAGCCAGCCGACCTCGATCCCGCCGAGACGCGCGAGCTCCTCGTCGAACGTCGCGTAGGCGAGGCGGGTCCACGCGAAGGCCACGAAGGCGACGGTGATCGCCGCGATGCCGAGCACGATCCAGAGATCGTTCGCGCCGACGAGGAGGATGTTTCCGAAGAGCAGCTGCTCGGGGTCGAACATGTTCTCGGTCCGTCTCGCCTTCTTGAGGAGGACCACCCCGACGGCGAAGCAGACCGCGAAGAGGATCGCCATCGCCACGTCGGAGCGGAGGCCGCCTCTCCGCCGCAATGCGCCGATCGCCATCGCGGCCAGGGCGGTGAACGGGATCGCGACCAACAGCGGGGCATGGACCCCGAGGAACATGCCGAGGGCGATCCCTCCAAAGGCCGCGTGGGACAGGCCATCGCCCAGGTAGGCGAGCCCCCGAGCCGTCACGAGGACGCCGAGGAGCGCCAGCAAGGCGGAGAGGACGGCCCCTGCGACGAGCGCCCGCTGGAAGATGGGAATCGCCAGGTAGCCGAGATCCAAACTGGAACGAGGCTACCGGTGCTTTCCCCGACGCGCTACGCTCGGGCCCGAGGTACCGGATGCGCGCTTCTTGGCTTGGTGGGCCTGTGCGGACCCCGATCGATCCCCGTCGGATGGCGCGTGCTCTCGCGCTCGCATTCATGGGCGTGGTCCTGCTCCTCCTGCTCGCATCCGGGTGCGGTCGCTCGAGCCTCGAGCCGGAGACACTCGACCTCGGAGGCGCCCCCGCGTGCGGGCCCTCGACGTGTCCGAACGGCTGCTGCGATTCGAAGGGCGTGTGCCGCACGGGACGCGACGTCCGGGCATGTGGCTCGATCGGAGGACGGTGCTCCGACTGCGTCGCGAACGGCTTCAGCGTCTGTACGAGCTCGCGCGTGTGCGGGCGTGACGATCCGTCGTGCAGCTCGCAGACGTGCCTCGGCTGCTGCGGGGTCGACGACGGGCGCCTCCGCTGCCTGAGCGGGACCGAGCCGTCCGCCTGCGGTCGCTCCGGGGCGGAGTGCTCCGACTGCGCAGACGAAGGCCGCACCTGCGATCCGTCGACCCGCGCCTGCGGCTCGACCCGATGCGATTCGACGAACTGCGATGGCTGTTGCGTCGGCGACAAGTGTCTCCCAGGAACCATCGCTTCGGCGTGCGGCGCGAAGGGCGCGCAGTGTGATTCGTGCGCAGCCGGCCAGGTCTGTCGCTCGTCCATCGGTGGCGGTGGCCGGTGCGAAGGCACGAGCACGTGCGGTCCGCAGAACTGCGGAGGGTGCTGCAACGCCGCCGGCCAGTGCGTGACCGGCAACGACACGACGGCCTGCGGGAAGCAGGGCCAGCAGTGCGAGGCGTGTGATGCGTCCGAGGTCTGCGTGCCGGACGGCCAGCCGAACGCGCGCACCTGTCAGCCCCAGCAGGCATGCGGGCCGGCGAACTGCGCCGGCTGCTGCGTCGGCAACCAGTGTGTCACCGCCACGACCCCGCTCGCGTGCGGGAGAAACGGTCAGGCGTGCAAGACGTGTGGTCCGAGCCAGACCTGCGATGCGCAAGGCCAGTGCGTGAGCGGCAGCGACTGCAACCCGGCGACGTGCAGCGGCTGCTGCGTCGGTGACATCTGCGCGGTCGGAACCCAGCAGACCGCGTGCGGCGCCGGCGGTGGGCAGTGCCAGAACTGCGCGGGCCAGAACCCGCAACGCGTCTGCCAGTCGGGCACCTGTCAGCTCCCGGCTTGCGGACCGGCGACGTGTCCGAACGGCTGCTGTTCGGGCAACACCTGTGTCGTCGGCACGCAAGACAACGCCTGCGGACCGACCGGAGGTGCCGCGTGCACCGACTGCACGGCCTCGAACCAGGTCTGTCAGGGGCGCCAGTGCATCACGCAGTGCGGTCCGTCCAACTGCGCCGGCTGCTGTCGTGCGAACAACACATGTGATCCGCTCGGGAACAGCAACAGCGCGTGCGGTCAGGGCGGCGCGGCCTGCGCAGATTGCAACGCGTCGGGCTCGTTCTGCAACGGCCTCGTCACGCCGCGCCGCTGCAACAACAAGCAGACGACGTGTCCGGCGCCGTATGGCTCGTGCCCTGCGGGTGTCACGACGCCGATCATCACGCAGCTCCAGAACGTCTGCTCGGACGCGAACCTCGACACGCTCACGGCGGCTTGCGCCGACGGTCCCAACGCGCCTGCTTGCGTCACGGCAGTCGCTGCGCTTCCGGCGGCTTGCAAGACGTGCCTCGCGCCGTTCAATCATCCGTTCTCACAGTTGACCGGGCTCTATGCTTGCGCGGCGTCGTCGGTGTCGAGCCAGTGCCGTCGCGTGATGGGCTGTGCGATCGACTGCGCGGAGACGAGCTGCGAGCAGTGCTCGTCGGCGTCGGCGAACCAGTGCAACACGCTCGTGAACGGCATTGGTGGCCAGTGCAGCGGGTTCACTGCCGCGGCGACCTGCGCGAACCCCGCTCTCGCGAGCGGTCTGTGCAGCCAGTTTGCGTACCCGAACTTCGGCGCCTGGCTGCGCGGCGTCGGCGATCAGTTCTGCGGCAACGGTCCCTGACCGACCGATGCCGATCTCGAAGGGGTGGTGAGCGCGTATGCCGCGAGCGGGTTACGACAGCGTCGTCCTCCTCACGGGGTTTCCGTCCTTCGCCGCTCGAAAGATGTGCGAGGAGCTGGTCCGTGGGCCGGATCGCACGCTCGTCCATGCGGTCGTGCGATCGAAGTCGCTGGAGGAAGCGGAGGGCGCGCTCGATGCGTTGCCCCTCGAGCAGCGACGGCGTGTGGTCCTCGTCGAGGGTGACGCGGCGGCGATGGACTACGGTCTTTCGGGCGCGGAGCTCAGAGCGCTCACGCCGGAGATCGACATCATCCACCACATGGCCCAGGTCTCGTACCTGGGCGCGGACCGGAAGCTGGCGCAGCAGGTCAACGTCAACGGCGCGCGAGAGGCGCTCGAGGTGGCGTCGCAGTGCAAGTCGCTCCGGAACCTCGTCTACCACTCGACGGCCCAGGTCTCCGGAGACCGGACGGGGCTCGTCCTCGAGGACGAGCTCGACAAGGGCCAGAGCTTCCGGAACGTGGTCGAGGAGACGATCGCGCGGGGCGAACGCATCGTCCGTTCAAGGATGTTGCACAAGCTTCCGATCTCGATCGTGAGGCCGACGCTCGTCGTCGGTGACTCGCAGTCGGGCGAGGTCGATCGCTTCGACGGTCTCTACTTCCTGATCCTCTTGATCGTCACGAGCCCGCCGGACTTCCCGCTCCCGCTGCCGGGCCGAGGTGACACGCTGCTCAACGTCGTTCCGATCGACTACGTCGTCCGCGCGGCGAACGCGATCGGCCGCGATCCTCGGGCGCCGGGGCGGACGTTCCACATCGGAGATCCGGCGCCGCTCACGGCGAGGCGGGTGTTCGAGCTCGTCGCGACCGCGGGCGGGCGGCGCAGCCCGCGTGGCTTCATCCCCGCCAACCTGACGAAGGCGCTCCTCCGGACTCCGGGCCTCGATCGCCTGGCGAAGAGCCCGCGCGCGTTCCTCGATGCCCTCGCGACGCCCGTCTCGTACAGCTTCGCGAACACCACGGAGCTCCTCGCCGACGGCGACATCCGGTGCCCGCCGTTCGAGAGCTACGTCGACGCTCTCGTCGAATACGTGCAGCATCGCCTTCGCGAGAAGCGCGAGCGCGATCGCGAGCCCGTCGAGGTCGAAGACCCGTTCGTGTGAAGAGCCGTCCAAGGATTGGACGATTCGGGAGCTCGAGGGGGGGAGCCCCTCGAACAAGAGGACGATGCGAAAGAGCTGTCCAGTGTTTCTGGACAGCTCTCGAGCGCGGCGCACGGAGCGCGGTGCTGGAGGCGCCTTACTCGTCCCAGCCGTCGTCGAGGTCCTCCGCCGGGAGGACGTCGGTGACGCCGGCAGTGCGTGCCTGCACCTCGGCCGCTTCACGCACCAGCTTGTGCTGGAGTGCGCTCTGGACCGTCTCCTCCAGGGCCTCCTGGAATGTCCCCTCGTCGGCGTTCGGATCGAGCTGAACGAGGAGGGCGCCGACGGCAAGGGCACGGTCGGCGAGCGCATCGTGCTCGACCTCGCTTGCGAACGGGACGAGCACGAGGACGACGTGCGGCATCGCCTCGGCGATGCGCTCGCAGGCGCTCGCGATGTCGTCGCTACGCAGGGTCGTGATCCGCCTGCGTTCGAACGCCGTCACGACGCGGAGCACGTTGATTCCGGTCGCGCCGATGACCAGGGCCGAGAGCGGTCGTGGGCGGATGAGCGTCGCGTCCAACGCGCCAAGTCTAGCTGTGCGATGACCGGCTTGTCCGCTAAGAAGGGCGGGATGTCTCTGACGGATCGCGCCCTCGTGGGGATCGGCGAGGGAATGATCACCCGGCGCCTGGTCGTCCGCGCCCGGGATGTCGTCTTCGTGAAGGGCGTCGTCGAGGCGCACGACGGCCTCGCGCACGTCTTCGCCGAGAGCGGGGGCGACCTCACGATCGCCGCAGCAGTAGGCCGCGAGTCCGAGCTCGACGGGCTCGTGAACGACCTCGCGGTAGAGCTTGGAGGTATCGCCGGCCCGGACGGGAGCGGGAGCGGTGCCTGAAGCGTTCGACTACGACGTCGCCATCGTCGGTGGAGGCCCGGCAGGATCGAGTACGGCCCTCCACCTCGTCCGCCACGAGGGCGTTCGGCCCCATCGCATCGTCGTCCTCGACAAGGCGAAGTTTCCCCGGGACAAACCGTGCGCGGGGGCGGTGAGCCAGCTCGGACTCGACGTGCTCTCGGCGATCGGCGTCGACGTCGCGGTCCCGTGCGTGACGATGGAGGGGGTCCGTGTGCTCCAGGGCGAGACCGTCGGCGAGACGGTCGATCGCATGGGCATCGTCATCCGGCGGACCGAGTTCGACGCGCACCTGCTCGAGACGGCTCGTTGCGACGGCGTCCACGTGAAGGACGGTGAGGGCCTCTCTGCCATCGACCGCTGTGAAGGCAGGCGCAAGGGCTTCGTCCTCACCACGACGCTCGGCGCGAAGGTGCGCGCGCGCTTCGTGGCGGCGGCCGACGGCGCAGGGAGCACGACGCGAAAGCTCCTCGGCATCCGCGAGCCTGATCGCAAAGGGCATCTCTACGTGCTCGACACCGAGCGGGTGGCCTTCGACGCGGCGATCGGACGGGGCCTCGTCGACTTCGACCTGACGGTCCTCGAAGACGGCGTCGAGGGCTACTACTGGGACTTCCCGACGATGCTCGACGGCGCCGTTCAGGTGAGCCGCGGGATCTACCATGCCAACCTGACGCGTCCGGACGCGGCCACGATTCAGGGCAGCGTGAAGGACGTGCTCGGACGCGCGCTCGCGCGTCGCGGGATCGACATCGCGAAGGTGAAGCTCCGCCCGTTCAGCACGCGTCCGTTCGTCCCGAGGTCGACCGGCTGGGTCAAGGGCGTCCTCCTCGTGGGCGAGGCGTATGGCATCGACCAGACGACCGGCGAGGGGATCGCGCAGGCGATCGAGATGGGCCGCTTCGCCGCGAGCCATCTCGCCGTCGCCTTCCGCACGGACAACCCGCGCTTCGACGCGTACGAGCGCGAGGTGCGCACTTCGACGACGGGCCGGCACCTCCTCCAGAGCGCCTGGATGGCGCGGCGTGTCTACGGCCGCATCGGCCACCCGGCGCGGCGGTTCCTCCTCCGCTCTGCCGGGGCGAGGGCAGCGGCGATCCGGTGGTATCGAGGAGAGAGCCTGTCGATGTCGACCCAGCTTCGTCTCGGCCTCGGTCTCGCCGCATCCGTCTTCGCGTGAGCGCGACGAGCCGTGGTCGACGCGTCGGTTGCGGTGGCGCGTCGGCCTCGCCGGTATGCGCCGATGGGTGAGCCGTACGCGCGACGTGTCACGGGTGGACGTCGAAGGCGCCGAGCTCGAAGCGCTCGCCGTTGACCAGCGCTTCGACGCGGTGACGACCCGGGTTCGGCGTGCGCGTGGTGTGGACCGCCAGCGAGACGTACTTGCCGACCTCGGTGCGCTGCTTCGGTGCGAGGTCGAGCCGCGCGATCTTGAAGACCTTCGGGCTCGACGTCCCGCGTGCCTTCACGAAGTGAACGACGAGATCGACGACGAGTGCCTGCGTCTCGTTCACCCCGCGCGCAGCGGCGACGTCGAAGTCCACCCGGACCCGTCCGCCGACGGCAACCTTTGCGGGCGAGAAGCGCGCGTTGGACACGACCACGCGCGGCGCGCCGCCGAACCCGAGGACCTCGAGCGACCCCTGGTGACCTCGCTTCACCGAAGAGCGAAGCGCGTGCTCGACGAGGGCGCGCCGTTCGGGTGAGGCGCCACGGAGCCAGCGCCGCGCGATCGACGCGACGCGGTCGGGATCGCTCTTCGAGAGGTCGTTCAGGTGGTTTGCCACCGAGCGCCGGACCACGGACGCCGGGTCGTCCTTGAGCGCCTCGAGCAGCGGAAGCACCCGCTCGGGCCGAGCCTCGATCCAGCGAACGCGCGGCGCCCACGGCAGGCGCGGTCGCGTTCCCTCGGACACGAGGCGCCGGACGTGGGGGCTCTCGTCCTCGACCCACTCCTTCATCACCGCGAGGGTCTCGTCGGGATAGCGCTCGAGGAACGGGCGGATGCTGAACTCGCAGGTGAAGCGGCGAGTGAGCTCGTGCTGAGCGCGCATCGAGAGGTCGAAGTGTTCGAGGCCGTGCTCGGCCACGAACATCGTGTGGGGCAGGTAGAAGAACGGCGCCATCCCCACGCCTTCGAGCTCGTCGCTCACGTGCTCGGCGCCGAGCGAGCGGACGATGACGTCGATCGCCTCGTGATAGGCGACCGGCAGGTGCGCGCGCATCGCCTTCATGATGTGCCGGCCGCGATCGAGCAGCTCGAGGTCGTCGAGCCCACGCGTCGCATCGCGTACGAATGCACGCTCCGGGAACGTCGGCGCTGCGGCGGTCAGCGTTCGCGCCAGCCGCTTCACCAGGTCGGGAGAGAAAAACGTCTTCAGCGCTTCGGCCATCGCACGCCAACCCTAAACCGCATCGGATGACCGCGTCGATGCCGAGCCGGGGGCCCGACACGGCTCGTTACCGCGGAGCTTGCTCGATGCGATTCACTCCGCTCATCACGTTCGACGCACCTCGGCCGTGAGCTTCGTTTCGGTCGACCCGAACGCGCAGCGCTCTACGCCTCGTCGTCGGTCACGATCTCGGGATGGATCGTGGGAGAGCTCGAGTCGATGTCGAGGATGCTCCCCGTGTCGTGATGAGAGTCGGGCGGGGGCGGGAAGCTCGAGACGCCGCTGTGGCCGAGCGCGTTCTTGTGATCGAGGAAGCGTAGCGTGCCCGGCCCGCTCGTGCGCTCGAGGACTGCGCGCAGATCACCCGGCATCGGCGCCTCGATGATCAGTCGTTGCTGCGTGCGCGGATGGAGGAACTCGAGGCGTACGCAGTGGAGGAACGTGCGATCGAGCGCGTTCTTCTCCTCGAAGAATCGGTTCGTGGGCGCGTGGCCGTAACGGTCGTCGCCCAGCACCGGATGGCCGATCGCGGCGAGGTGGCGGCGGATTTGATGGGTACGGCCTTGTTCCGGGACCACGCGGAGCACCGAGTGACCGCTCGCCACCGCGAGGCGGCGGTAGCGGGTGCGCGCGGGGTACATCCTGCCCTCCTCGCGGAGGTCGCGCGTGATCGCTCCCTTGCTCGGCGTCACGCCGCGCGCTCCGGCGACGTAGATCTTTCGTGACGTCTCGGCAGTGAGGACGGACTGCCATTTGGTCGCGACGTCGGCGCGCTTCGCGAGCATGACGAGGCCGCTCGTCCCGACGTCGATGCGATGGACCGGAACGGCCTCGGTCGCGCCCGGTAGCTTGCGCGCTCGTGCGATGAGAGAAGAGGCGTACTCGCCCTGCTGCGTCGTCGGCTCGTGCGCGCCCTTGTCGACGATCAGGATCTCCTCGTCCTCCCACATGACCTTCGGCGTCGCCGGGCCGCTCCGCCGGAGGACCGCGATCGTCTCCACCTCGTCGGTGAGCGGGATCATGTCGAGCGGGCGGAGCGTCGTGACGCCGTAGCCGAGGCGCGTGAAATGGTCGAGGTCGCGCGCGAGCGTGTCGGGATCGCACGAGACGTACACGACGATCGGGAGGTCGATGCGCACGAGGAGCTCGCGCGCCAGTGGGCTCATCCCGCGTCGCGGCGGATTGATGACGGCCGCATCGAACGCCGTCTTCTGCTCGGCGAAGCGGCGGAGCGCCGATGCGACGTCGGCTGCCTCGGTGTGGACGGGGAGCTTCGCCTTGCGCGCGGCCTCGTCCACGTGAGCGACCGCGGGCGCGAACGACTCGACGAGGTGGACGTCCGCCCCGGCGTGGGCGAGGGCGAGGGCGATCGCGCCCGAGCCGCCGTACAGGTCGAGCACCTTCGGCGGGCCGGGTTTGCCCGGCCTGGCGCGGCCGAGCCCGAGCAGGTCGATCACCGTCGCATGCACGCGCTCGGCTTGTCCGCGATGCGCCTGGATGAACGAGCCGTAGGTCGCTTCGTGGGTGGCGAGGCCGATGCGGTCCGGGGCCGACGCCACGCCGTGCACGACGGCGGTCTCGGTCCCGAGGATCTGGGGCGACTCTCCCTCGTGGAAGTTGAGCGCGATGCCCGCGATGCGGGGCTCCTCGGCTGCGAGCAGGCGCGCCGCTGCCTCGATCGGCGCGCGGTCTCGAACGCGATCGCGCTGCACGACGAGGGTCACGAGGATGCGTGCCTCGGCGCCGTCGCCTGGGCGCACCTCGCGGAGGTCGACGGCGCGCAAGGCCCCGCCTCCGCTCGGATCGAACGGTGCGAGCGGGCCGCCGGCGGCCTCGTCGCGGACGATGTGCTCGCGGAGCCGAGCCGCGACCGCGGCGACGACCGGCGAGACCACCTGGCAATTCGGGATGTCGACCACCTGGTGGCCGCCGCCCTTCGCATAGAGCCCGAGCTTGCCGCCCGGCGCGACGATGAGCTTCGCGCGCGTTCGGTACTCGGTGATCGGGTCGGCCGCATGGACGGGCTCGGTGTAGACGAGCTCGAGCGCCGGATAGCGCGAGACGGACTGCACGACGCGCCCGCGCTTCATGGCGAGCTGCTCTCCGTACGGCAGCGCGATCACCGGGCAGCCGCCGCAGCGGTCCGCATGCACGCACGACACGCGCTGAAGGTCTTCCGCACGCACGCCGAGACCAGACAGGAGATCGGTTTCTCCAAGTCCAGGGCCGGAACGGGGCGGGGGCGGGTGCATCGGAACGCCCAGGATAGCTCACACACCGGCCGGATGAGCCCCCGTCGTGCATTGATGCGTTTCGAGCCGCCGGTGGTGCTCGGGATGAGGCGTCGCGGGACGCACCTCGAGGCGTTCGGTCGACCATGCCACCTCCTCCGCCCCTTCTTCGGCCCCGACGAAAGCGCGAAACCGGCCCCGCGGTCCCGGCATCTATCTCACCGAGCGGGCGGCGATGAGGGGATCAGAACTCGACGCGCGAGGCGATGAAGGTGCCCCACAGCATCGACTGCGGGAACTCGCCGTGCTGTCCGTCCCGGATGAGAGACGTGACCGTGGCCTCTGCAGCGATCTGACAGCGGCGCGACACGCGCAGCTCGAAGCCGGTGCCGACCTGGCTCGCCACCTCGATGAGGTGAGGCGTGAGCGGCAGGTAGTTCCTGTCGACACGCCACTGACCGATGCCTGCCTGGAGGAAGGGCGTGAAGCGCGCCGCACTGAGGCGGGCGCGGCCGACGACCATCCGCGTCGACGCCGAGAGACGCATCTCCTCCACGAGGCTCAGTCGATCGCCGGCGAGCCGCGTCGAGCTCGCCCAGTCACGCGCGACGAGCGTGACGCGCGGAGCGACGCCGAACCACGCATTGCCCATGTTCTGCGGGCTCGGATCATCGACCGGAGCAGGACGGCCCGCATACCGAGGTGCGGTCGTCGGGGAGGTGGGGCGCTCGACGCCGCCGCGGGCGATACGGTCGAGGTCGACGAGGCCCTGAATCCAGTCGACACCGCGGGGCTCGTCCGCGTGCGCGACGCTCGCGATCGTCGTCGAGGCAACCGTGACGACCGCTGCTGCGGCCAGCTTCAGCCCCATGCTTCTTTGGAATCTACCGTTCATCGAGTGGGCCGGTCGAGCGCCGATGCATGGGCGCCCGCGGCCGGCATGGGCAGCAAGCGACATGCCGCGACCAAGACGGCCGCCCCGCCCCAGGTAGGACCCAGGTAAGCCCCTGACAAATAGCGGGCGCGAGCAGCCCTGGAACGGCTCCGAGCAGCGACGGCGCTGACTCACCTACATCGGTTTCGCGATCCGTGTCCTGTCCTCGATCGGTGAGGAGCGCAGACATCACGTGGGCGCCCGAAGGACCATGTCCGTCCGCGCGCGGCCGTCGACTCCGTCGCGGCCGATGACGCCTCGTGCGCGCGCCCTACACCTTGCGATCGCTCCGGAGGCGGCGCGCTCTGCGCGGGCATTCTCCGGCCCACGCGGGGGGCGCGCACCGAGGCGCCGACGATGCACACGCAGCGCGCCCGGTCGCTTCATCGGCGGCGCGAGACGCGTGCGGGATCGCGAGCGCGTGGAATGGTGCTCGTCGATCGACACCGCCGCGTGGGGCTCGCTTCCGATCGCGTCGGTGCTCTCAGCGTTTCCCGCTGATCGACGAAGCGGCAGAACGAGCTCGGCATCACGGCGACCGTTGCGGCTCGGTTCGATCACCAGCTGGACCGACTGCCGGGGAACGCGCGCGTGGATCTCGAACAAGATGGTCTCAGCGTGGCGGAAGCAGCACGTTGCTCGTTACGACGGTCGCGGTCGTGAAGCTACGCGTGCGAGGCTCTTCGTTCCGAGCTCGCGGTCGAGTCTGATCGCCGGACGGACGAGACCAACGGAGAAGGGATGAGCGGGCGCGAGCTCCGGCCGACACGTCTTCCGAACCGAGCCGCGTGCGCGTCGGAGGCCGGCATCGGCGCGCCGGGAATATCGAACGTGCATCGCGCGAGCATCGCAGCCGTTGGGCGTCGCCGAGCAAGGGAGTGCATCTCGCGATCACGCGCGCCGCGCTCGGCATGAGCGCGAGCGCGCTGGTCTCGCTCCCGCGCTTTCACGCTGCGGCGCTCACCGCATCGTCGTCGATGCGATCCCGACGTCGTTTCTCGCTGCCGCACGCACGCGATCCTCCGGAGGCGTCGACCCCCCGTGCCGGAGTGTCAGAATCGAGGCGTTGGCTTCCCGTTCATCGTCTCGCGTCCTGATGATCTCCGCGGAGGTCGAGTCGCTCGCGCGCACGGGCGGGCTCGGTGACGTCGTCGAGGCGTTGTCGCTCGCGCTCGCGGAGAGCGGCCTCGACGTTCTCGTCGTGACGCCGCGTTACGGCATCACCCGGATGCCGAGCACGACGACGCGCTGGCCGCAGCGCGTCCCGGCGCGGTGGGGGTGGGGGCCGAACGACGTGAGCTTGCTCGGTGTCGTCGAGCTCGATCCGATCCGCTTTCCCTCCGGCGGCGTTCGCCGGGTGTGCTTGCTCGACGAGCCGGCGTTGTTCGGGCGTCCGGGCATCTACGGCGATCAGCACGGCGCGTTCGACGACAATGCGCTCCGCTTTGCGGTGATGTCGCGAGGAGGGCTCGAGGTCGCTGCCCGTGTGTGGTCCGGCGGGCCCGACGTGATCCACGCGCACGACTGGCACGCGGCGTTCGCCGTGATCTACGCGCGGCTCGTGATGGGCGAGCGCTGGGCGCGGACCCCGTCGGTGTTCACCATCCACAATCTCCAGTTCCAGGGCGTGCTCGACGAGAGCTGGCTCGATCGACTCCACCTCCCGCGTGAGGCGTATCGCGCGGAAGCGCTCCAGCACGAGGGGCGGGTCAATCTGATGAAGGGCGCGACGGCATATGCCGATCGGATCACGACCGTGAGCCCGACCTACGGGCGCGAGATCCTCGGGCCCTCGGCGGGCTTCGGCCTCGACCTCCATCTACGGGCACACGCCGTGAAGCTCGTCGGGATCCTGAACGGCATCGACCTTCGCCTGTGGGATCCGCGTGTGGATCCCATGATCCCCGCGCGCTACGACGAGCACATAGCGAGGCGCCAGCGCGCCGTCGACAAGGCGGCGCTGGCGAAGGAGCTCGGGCTCGACGCGAGCGACGGCCCGCTCTTCGGTCTCGTCGCGCGCCTGTCGTGGCAGAAGGGGATCGATCTCCTCCTTCCGATCCTCCCCGAGCTCGTGAATCGAGGGGCGCGCTTCGCCGTCGTAGGGGAGGGCGAGCGCAACCTCGAAGACGAGCTCGTCTACCTCGCCCGGACCCACTCGGGGCGCATCGCCGTGCGCATCGCCTTCGATCCGCCGCTCTCGCATCGCGTCTATGCCGGTGCCGACTTCTTCGTGGTTCCGTCCCGCTTCGAGCCGTGCGGTCTCACGCAGATGTATGCGATGCGCTACGGGGCGATCCCCGTCGTGACGGACGTCGGCGGCCTCCAAGACACCGTGGAGCCGATCCGCGACCAGGGCGGCTCGGAGAGCGGGAACGGCATCGTCGCCGCGGAAGTGTCGAGCGACGCGATCCACGCCGCGTGCCTCGCCGCGATGCGCCTCTACGCCGACGCCCCTGCACTCACCCGAGCCGTCGTGCGTGCGATGCGCCGCGGGGCCACGTTCGGCTGGACCCGTTCGGCGCTCGAATACCGTCGCGTCTACGAGGCCGCCGCCGCCGCCGCCGCCCGCGCGAGCGCGTGAGCGTCGCCTCGTCGGCTGCGCGAGCGTGTGAGCGTCGAGGCCGAAGCGGAGCTCCGAGCGACACGATGCGATGACGAGACGAGACGAGGCGCTTGCGTCGTGCGCGCTGCGGGAGTCAGCTGCGGCGCGATGAGCCCCAACGAAGTCATCCTCGTCATGCACAGCCTGCTCCGCTGGGGCGTGCTCGCCGCCGGCCTGGTCGCCTTGATCCGCGCCGTGCTCGGTGCGCGCAGCAAGCGTGCGTGGAGCGCGACCGACACGGGCATGCTGCGCGCGTTCGTCGGCCTCTTCGACGTGCAGCTGCTGCTCGGCCTCTTCATGTACTTCGGGACGAGCGCGCTGGGTGCGCGGATGCTCGCGAATCTCGGTGCCGCCGCGATGAAGAGCTCAGTCCTGCGCTTCTTCGCCGTCGAGCACCTCGTCGGCATGGTCACGGCGGCCATCGTCCTGCATGTCGGAACGGCGCGTGCTCGCCGACTGGGCGATGCTCCCGCGCGTCAGAAGAGGACGGCGATCGTGGTCGGCATCGCGTTCGCCATCATCTTCTTCTCGATCCCGTGGCCGTTCTTCCCGTACGCGCGCCCGCTGTTCCGCTTCGAGTGAAGGCTCGTTCGCCCTGTGCCGTTCTCGTTCGATGACGAGGACATCGGCGAACGAGACGGCGCAGAGCGGACTCGGGGGAGCTCGACGGCTCCTGCCATCGAGTGCCCGTCCCGCTCGGCCAGGCTTGCCTGCTCCCGGCGTCAGGTGTGCGGCGCCAGCCGTGAGCGGCGCCGCGCTTCACCCGCGGCCTGCGAGGCCTTCACTTCCTCGGTGTCGAGGAGGAGGGGAGGGATCGGCGTGGGGTGGCGGGAATCGTCGATCGCGACGAACGTGAGCCGCGCAGTGACGCATGGCCAGCGCCGGCCGGTCGTCGCGTCCTCGCCCTGGACGATGACCTCGATCTCCATCGACGTGCGGAACGTCGCGGTGACGCGCGCCTCGAGCCGGACGACCTCGCCGACCCGCACGGGCTGCTCGAACTTCAGATCGTCGACGTACGCGGTGACGGCCATCCGTCCGGAGTGACGCTGGGCGCAGATCGCGGCGCAGAGGTCCATCCACGCCATGATCTGTCCGCCGAACACACCGCCGAGCGCGTTCGTGTGCTGCGGCAGGACGTACTCGGTCATCTGCGTGATGCTGGCGGATTGGGGGCGAGCGGCTCGGGGGGCGTCGGTCATCTCGCCCGGAAGGCTAGTACGACGCGCCCGAGCGAGGCTACGCCGCGCGGAGCCCTCGCCCGACCCGACGAGAGAGCTCAGGCGTGCTTGCGAGCGTCCGCGTTCGGGCGCATCCTGGCGCGGGGTCTTCGATGCCGCCGAGCGAGTTTCGGTACTGGGAGAACGAGCGCCGCGCGTGGGTGCGGCTCGCGCGTGCCGCGGGACGGCTCGTCGGCTTCGATCCCGCGCCGCCGCGTGACGTCATCGAGGCGATTGGGGCGATGTACGAGGACGGCGATCGGCTCGCGGATGCGTTCCTCGACGAGGTCACGTCGCCGAAGGAGGCGCGCGCGATGTTCCACGCGGCGGCTGCGAAGGGGATCGCGAGCGTCGCCGACGCGCCTGCCTCGCTTCGCGCGCTCTTCGCGGACGTCGAGACGCCACCCGATTGGCTCGATCTCGAGCTCGTCGAGCACGGCGCGCGCGTCTTCCGTCGTTATGGTGCGCACGTGTTCCGGTTCGCCGGCGCGATCACGCTCGCCGGCTATGCGGAGAGCTCGGTCGCCAAGCCGCTCGCGATGACGGGCGGCTACGTCGGCGGCACCGCGCGGCGGCGTTTCCTCGAGACGGTGGCGTTCTGGATCGAGGTCTCGGAGCCGAAGGGCCTCGTCCGCGGCGCGCCCGGATGGGTGACGACCCTGCACGTGCGTCTCGGTCATGCCCTCGTACGGCGCCGGCTGCTCGCGCACCCGTCGTGGGATCGCGCGGCGTGGGGCGTGCCCATCAGCCAGGCGGACTCGCTCTTCACGCTGATGGGCGGCAGCATCGCCCCCGGGCTCGCGCTTCGAGCAATGGGATTCCGCACCTCGCGCGATGACATCGAGGCGCTCCTTCACTTCTGGCGCTGGGTCGGACACATCGTCGGCGTGAAGCCGCGCTGGTACCCGAAGAGCCCGGAGGAGGCGGTCAAGCTCGTGTTCGTCGGCTTCGTGCGCGGCGCCAACCTCTCCGGCGAAGACGGGCGAACGCTCTGCCAGTCGTACGCGAACGCGTTCGCCCCCGACCCGAAGGCGTCGCGCGTGCTCGAGAGCCTCCGCGCGCGGCTCTCCCACGGAGTCCACCTCGGCTACACGCGCTTCTTCTTGCCGCCGTGGATCTACAGCAAGAACGAGCTGCCGAGCGCCGGGCTCTGGGCGCTCCATCCGCTCGCGCAGATGCCGCTCGTGTTCGCGCTCGAGAGCCTGCGCCGTACGTCTCCCGCGATCGATGACCTCCTCGACGAGACGCGACGCCGTCGCCGTCGCGCCTGGCTCGAGCGGCACTCGAAGCGTGCGAATCCGCCGAAACCGCACGCGTCCGCGCACGCGAGCTGAACGCTCGTTCTCGATGTCGGACGAAAGGGCTCGAAGAATAGTTCGCGCACCGTGTGACGACCGCGTTCCTCGCTCGACTACCTGGGCATGACGGGAACATTCACCCGGCTTCGTCCGCTCGCCGGCTGGCTTCCTCTCGTCGGAGTCGTCGGCGGTGCTGCGGCTACGTGGGGGATCTACCTTGGCGGCGGGATCCGCAGCATCTTCGCGTGGCTGGCGCTCCAGACGCTCGTCCCGCTCGCCGCGCTCCTCCTCGTGATCGCGACGATCGCACGCGCGATCTGGACGCGACGCGGTGTGCCTCGGCTCGGCCTCACGCTCATCGTCGGTCTCGTCGGTCTCTGGCCGGCGGCCTGGCTCTTCGGCTACGGAGTGATGACCTATCCTTACCGCCTCGCGACGACGAGCCCGTCCGCGACTGTGCGCCTCCCGACCGACGCACCGATGCGCGTCCTCTGGTACCTCGCGCCGTTCGTTCCGAGCATCGTCGCGATCTATGCCGGCGCGGCCCAGGTGGCTCTCTCGCGTCCAGAGCAGGGCGGCTCCCTCGCCATCGTCGGGCTGCTCTTCGGCGCGACCGCCGGCGTGCTCGTCCTCGTCGGATGGCTCAACGTGCGCGCCGCACGATCGCTCCGGAGACGGATGGTGGCGCTCCCGCCGGAGGACATGAGGCGAGACTGACGACGCCCCGCCGGCGCTCTGGGCGCTGGTACGGGGCGCTCGATGATTGTACTCGGGGCGGCCCGGGTCAGCGGATGGAGAGTCCGTCGAGCGCGGGCCATTCGTCGGCGAGCGACGGATCGCGTGTCAGCACGAACCAACCCATGCGGAAGGCCTTCACGGCGCCTTCGCTTCGGAGGAGAGCCGCGGCGCTCCTCGTACGCGCACGCTCGGTCTTCGCCGTCACGAGATGCGCGAGGCCGATGCTGCACACGGCGACCACAGCGTCGGCGGCTTCCGAAGGACGGAACGCACGACCGCGGAACGCCGCGCCCGCTACCAGCACGTTGACCAGGTACGCGAGCTCTTCGAGCACCGTGCCATAGGCCGTCGGATCGTCGGCGCCGACGTCCTCGAGCGCGCGTCGGAAGAGCGGCGCCTCGGCGAGCGGAGGCGCCTTCCTTCCTCGTCCCGCGCCGCTCCTGAGCTGGGGCCGCGGACGAATCACCTCTGCCTCCTTGGCTTCTTCGAACGCCTTCGCGGCTTCGAGCGCAAGGACGAGACTCTCGAGGCTGTCCTTCGCCTCGCTCGCCTTGCGCGCGTCGCTCTTCGGCGCCGTTCGCGCGAGCTCGCGGAAGTACGCGCGGGTCACCGGATCCCTCTCGCCCGGCGCGCTCTCTCGCACGTCGACCGTGCGTGCGAGCGCGAGGAAGCTCCGCGCCGAAGCGGGGGCGATGAATCCTTCCGCCGCGCGGCGGTCCTCCCGATCGCCGGCCACGTCGGCCTCGAGCATGTCCTCCGACGAGAGGACGTCGTAGAGACCACCGTTGTCCTCGATGTACTGCGACGCCATCGAAGCGCATCGTTCGAGGATGCGCTCCAGCAGCGCGCGATGGCTCTTGTCGAGGGCGAGCAGCACCGTCACGAGCGCGTCCCACCCTTCATGGCGCCGGGCGATGATCCGGTAGCGATCGATCTCCTGGTAGAGGCAGCTCTCGAGCGCCTTCTCCGTCAGGTCGCGATCGTCGTCGTACTCCCCTCGATCCGCCATCTCGACGGCGAGCTCGTCGAGGTCCACGACGAGGGCGTGACGGTGCACCGCCATGATCACGAAGTCTTCGGGAAGCTCCGCCAGCCTGTCGGCCGTGAACTCGTCGCCGGCTTCGAGGAGGATCTCGAGCCAGAGCGCGAAGCGTTCGTCGTCGAACTTCTCGTCGTCGCCCGGGCGCACACTGCGCCAGAGATCTTCGTCGAACACCCGCGCGAGCTGCTCGGTGGTCGCGAGCGCCACGATCTCGCCCGAGTCCTCGAGGCCGACGTGGTCGATCAGCTTCGCGAGCGCGCGCGGCGGAAGATCCCGTACGGCGCGAACGAGGTCGGGACGATCGAGGACACGCGCGAGAACGCGTCCCGCCCCGGGTGCCGAGTAGCGAGTCATCGACGTCATGAACGTGTCTCCTTTCGTCCGCGTGTCGACGGACGCGCGCCTTCGAAGAGCGCCTTCAGTCCTGCGAGGTGGTAGTCCGTCACGTGCGCGACCGCCGCGCGGACGTCCGCTTCGTCCGCGAGCTCGGCAAGCGCCGCGGCCATCGTGGCGACGAAGCTCCCGTAGATGCGCGTGAGCGCGAAGCGTAGCGTGCCGGTCACGACCGGAGCAGCGCCGACGGACCGCGCATGGGCGACTGCGAGCTTTACCAGTCGCTCCACGGTCTCTTCCGCGAACGACGCATGCTTCGTCCCCGCGGCTTTCGAGAGCAGCACGACGACGCGCAGACGATGATCGATGCAGAAGCGAAGCAGCTCCTCGGCGGCCGCGTGGTAGGGCGCGCCGTCCGGGAGCGTGCCGATGTCCGCGATACCGGAGAGTGCCTCCACGCGACGCCGCAAGAGGCGCGAGAGCGTATCGACGAACGTGTCCGGGAGGACGGCGTGGAAGAGCTCCTCCTTGTTCGGGAAGTACAGGTACACGTTGCCCGTCGCGACGCGAGCCGCTTTCGCGATCTCCGCCATCGTGGCGGGCGCATAGCCCTTGCGCGCGAACACCTCGAGCGCCGCGCCGCTGATCCGCTCGCGGACCTCTTCCTTCAGAACCTGCGCCACGCGCTTTCTCGCTCCGGGTTCAATAATGAATGACGCATTCACTTATGGATCGCGTCAGCGGTTTCGTCAAGAGCGCCTCCATGCGCTCCCTCTCGAGGCTGGAGCGTCGGGGGCGTGCAGGTCGATCCGCCGCGCTGGACGGTTTCGCTCGACGGCCCGCGCCGAGCGTCGCTGCGGGCCGCGAGCTCGCTGATCGCCGAAGCGGTGCGAGGGGCGGGTGATCACCGGGTTGACGCCCGAGCGCTCGGCGCGCCATGCTCGCGCCCCTTACCCATGCCCCGCTCGGAGACGAACGCCGAAGTTGCTTGCCGCGCGGCTCGCTCGGGGAGCAGTTCGTGAGCGAGCAGGCGACGATCCAAGGTGGCAATGAGCGCCGTGGCGCGTCCGAGCTGCGGCTGCTGGTGGTGGAGGACGACCCGTCGATTGGCTCCTCGCTCGTGGTCGGGCTGAGGCGGGCCGGATTCCAGATCGAGCTGGCGACCACCGGTGAGCTCGCGCTGCACGCCGCACTGCGGGAGCGCTTCGATCTCGTCGTGCTCGACTTGAACCTTCCGGACCTCACCGGCTTCGATGTGCTCGACGCGTGGCGTTCGCGCCTGACATGTCCCGTCCTCGTGCTCACCGCACGCGTGGAGCTCCAGGACCGCCTGCGCGCGTTCGACCTCGGCGCCATCGACTTTCTGCCGAAGCCCTTCTGGATGGAGGAGCTCATCGCCCGCATCCGCCTGAGGCTCCGCGTCGTCGACGAGAGCCAGCGGCGGCGTGTTGCTTGGGACGACGTCGTCGCCGACCTCGACGGCCGCGTCGTGCGGCGCGCCGACGGTAGCGACCTTCTCTTGACCGCCCACGAGTTCAACGTCCTCGCCCTGCTGCTGGAGCGACGCGGCAGCGCCCTCACTCGCGACCAGATCGCCCAGGCCACGCTCCCTCTCGACGGCGACCGGCAGGACCGCACGGTGGACAGCCACGTCTCGCGCATCCGTCGCAAGCTCGGTAGCGCGGGCGCGCGTATCCGCACCGTCTGGGGCATCGGTTACTGCTTCGATGCCGAGGATGTCCCGTGACCCTGTGGCGACGCATCACGCCGGCCATCGTCCGAGTCAGTCTGCTGAGCGCGCTCGTTGGCACCCTGACGACGTTCATCCTGACCGGCCGCTACGCGCTCGGCCGCTTCACCGAGGACTTGCAGGAGGTGATGGCGCACGTGCGTCAGGATCCCTTCGTCGCGCGCTGCGAGGCGTCGCCCGAGGGCTGGCGCGTCCAGATGCCGAGCGGAAGCGAGCTGGCGACGTTCGACATTGCCCGGCTGCCGCCTGACGGGCCCGACGCACGGCTCCTGGCGAGGATCCTCGCGGGGGAGAGCCGGGCGAGCCGGATCCTGGTCTTCCAGGACTTCGGCGGGGCAATGCTCCTGCGGCTCGCGCCGGAGGGGCCGTGCAGTCTTCTGCAGCTACGCTGGAAGGTGGAGGCGGGCTCCCCGCGGCGGAGAGCGCTGCTTGGGGCCGGCGCGCTCGCGATCGTGAGCGCCCTGCTCACCGGACTTTCGTGCGCATTCATCGTGGTGCGGCCGCTCATCGTGCGGATGCAGCGGCTCGAGGGCGCCGCGAGGCTCCTGGGCCGCGGACCGGAGTACGCCTCGGCCGCGGACCCGGGCGAAGACGAGCTCGGGGCGATCTCCCGGGTCCTCGACGACGCGAACGGGCGCATCTGGGAAACCACCCGGCGCCTCGTCGAACAAAACGATCAGCTCCAGGATCACCTCGCCGACATCGCCCATGATCTCAAGACACCGCTGACCGCCGTGCAGCTCACTCTCGAGCAGGTCGCCCGGGCGCAGACCGACGCCGCAACTCGGGAGATGATGACGCGTAGCCTCGACGATTGCGTCTATCTCGCTGCGATGATGGACAACCTCCGCGTCGGCACGGCGCTGCGAGACGGACTCGACCCGGGCGGCGGGGCCGTGGCGGACGCCGGCGAACAGGTGGCGCTCGTCGTTCGCCGCCTCGCCCTCCTCGGCCGCTTCAAGCAGGTGGAGGTGAACATGGCGCGCCCCGACCGGGCGGTCCGAGTCTCCTGTCGCGCCCTCGCGCTCGAACGGGTCATCGACAACCTCGTCTACAACGCCGTCAGCCACGCCGGCGCGGGCGGCCACGTGGCGGTGGTGCTGGAGGCCGACGGCGAGTGCTTTCGCCTCACGGTGCTCGACGACGGCCCAGGGGTTTCGCCCGTGGAGCTCGCCGCGCTCGGTATGCGCCGCTTCCGGGGCACGGGCGCCGAGCTGCGCGCGCCCCGAGGCAGCGGACTCGGACTCTCCATCGTCTCCGAGATCTGCCGGCGCTGCGGCTGGGACCTGCGCTTCGAGTCGAACCGCCCGACGGGCCTGAAGGTCACCGTGAGCGGTCCCGAGCAAGGCGCGCCCGCAGGCGTGTGAGCCTCGCGCGCGGCGTTCGGCAATCTCGCGCGCCTCCACAGTTGCTCCAACTCTTTCCTCTACCGTGGGCGAGGTTTGCCGGATCACCACCCGCGGTCCGGAGAGGTCACCCTTTTCGAAGAGGTTCCAATGTTGAAGTCGACCGTCCTTTCCCTCGGAGTTGCGGCCGTTCTCGTCGCCGCGGGCACCGCCCGCGCGGACACCGTGTCCGCAAAACGCGACACCTACGTGCGCGCCAACAACAAGGGCCCCTACGGCACCGAGGCGCACATCAGCGTGACGGCCAACAAGGCCGACAGCGAGGTCCGCAAGGGGCTCATCGGCTTCTCGATGGCGAAGGGGAGCGTCAACTCCGCCGTGGACGCGAAGCTCGATCTCACCGTCTCCGAGTGGGACGGCAAGGATGCCTCCGCGACCTTCGTCGTCTACGGCCTCCGCGACGTGTGGGCTGCGTTGGGGGACGCCGCCTTCTGCTTCGCCGAGAACAACTTCACCGAGAACTACAAATACAATCACGAGTATCTCTCCTTTCTCGACGGCTCCGACGGCGGTGTGGTCGCCAATACGCCCTGCGTCTTCGACCGTCGTCCTCTCGGCACCCTGACCGTGACCAAGGACAAGCTCGGTAAGACCGTGTCGTTCTCGAATCACGCGCTCCTGCGTTTTCTGCAGGAGGACGCGAACGGCATCGTGTCGTTCCTTCTCGTGCGCTCGGCTACCGACAAGGGCGGCTCACGAGTGGGGTTTGCCTCCCGCGAGCACGGCTCGCTCCCTGCTCCCCGCCTCACGTGGACCAAGTCGCGGGGCATCGAGCTCGCGGACATGAGCGGCGCCACCGTCACGAACGGCGGCAAGACGGTCGCCTACCGGGGCGAGCTGCGCATTCCGGTCGCCAGCGGCGCGACCGTCACGGTGCCGGGCGCCGACGTGGCCATGACGTTCGATGCTGCCGGCGACCTCCTCACCCTCTCGGGCACGGTGGGGGTTCCGACGCTCCCCGATCAGGGGCTCCTGTCGCGGCTCGGCAGCGGGGAGAGCACCGGTCCGTCGCTTCAAATCGGCTACGACTACGCGGCTGCGTTCAACGGAACCGCACAGCTGCCGCTCTCGCCTACCACCAAGTACTTCTACTTCCGGGAGCGTTCGGGGGCGTCGGTCACCTTCGGTCCCATCTCCGCCTCGAGCCCCGACGCGGGCGAGACGCTCATCGCACTCGACACACTCGCGCCGGCCTTGCTCTTCCACAGCGATCAGCTCGGTGGCAGCGTGGTGCTCGACTCGGTTCGCCTCGGCGTATCGGGCCGGAACACGATCCCCTTCTCGCCTTCGGTGACGAGATGGGTCGAGAGCTACATGACGAGCTTCGACGGCGACCTCTACATCGGCGGCTCGGGCAGCATCCCCACGTCGATCCCGGGCCTCTTCGTGACCGTCGATGGCGCTCTTACCGCCGACACGAACGTCGCGGCCTTCCCGACGGGCAACTGGGCGAGAACCATCGGCGGCAACGTCGACACTGGCATCGAGGCGTCAGTGGGGGTCTTCGCCGTCTCGCTTCCGGTCGGCCAGGCGAGCTTGCTCTATCGCGCCCAGGGGGAGGGTGGCAGGCCCTCCTTCGCCTTCTCGGGCGAGGCGTGGTTGCCGAAGTTCCCGGGCATGCCCTTTCGGATGGAGGGCAAGGCGAAGGCTGCCGGGTACATCACGGGCCACGACTCGGGGCGTGCTTCCTTCATTCGGGTGGAAGGCAAGTTCAGACCCGGCACCGGGTTCGTCAAACACGACCTCGAGGGCACGCTCGTGCTGGGCGGCACCCAGGGCAGCTTCTCGGGCAAGGCCACCTTCGGCGGCAAGAAGATGTCCGTCAGCGGCGACGTGACCGCCAGCCACGTGAAGCTCACCGGATCGATGTCGGATAGCTTCAACTTCCAGGCCGGCAAGATCAAGGTCGCCATCTCCGCGACCTTCGACACCCGCGGATCCGGCGAGGTGAGCGTCGGCGCGAGCGCCAAGTATTGCGACAGCACGTTCGGCGCCGGCTGCGTGGGCGCGAGCGTCGACGAAGTGACCGTGCAGAGCAACGGCTCCGTGCGCGTCTGCGTCAAGATCAAGGACGTCGGCCGCACCTGCCAGACCCTCTGACGTCGAACGCGCCCGTTGGAAGAGACACGCTCGCGAGCCTCGCGCGCACGCCCGAAGCAGGCCGACCTTCGGGCGCGCGCCGAGCACTACCTCGTCAGGTCGAGATGAGATGTCGGATGGCGAATCCCTCCGACACGGGGGCCATGACCGCGACGCTGCGTTCGCTCGGGGCGGCGCGGAGGTCGGTGATGCGCCGGTGACCCGGCTCTCTCCTGGGGCAACGACGATCAGGTAGCGCGTTCGTGCGCAACTCGCGCACGAACGTTCTCATCGTTCGATCGAGGTTGGAAAAAGACCGCGTCGAAGGAGGAATCCTTCGCGACGATCTGCGTTCGAGACCTGGGCCGATGAATGGCGCCTGCTATGAACCGCGCATGCTCGGAAGCGGACGCCTCTCGGCTGTCGGCGCGGTTCTTTTCTCGTTGCTCGCCGCTGCGTGTGGGGCAGCCGAGGACGCGTCACCTCCTCCCCACGCCGTCGACGAAGGCGACGAGCTCGAACCCGACGCGGGCGGGGCGACCTTGCCCACGACGCCGTCGGCGGCATGTGTCGGCAAGCCCTCGGTGGAGGCGAGCTCGCTCGTGCTCGACGGCATCGACGATCACGTGACGATGGGCGCCGCCCCGGATCTCGGTCTCGATCGCTTCACGGTCGAGGCTTGGGTCCGCCGCGACGGCGCGGGGCTTCCGTTCTCGACCGGTGCTGGCGGGCTCTCCCTCGTCCCGATTGCGGGCAAGGGTCGAGGCGAGAGCGACGGGAGCAACCTCGATTGCAATTACACCCTCGGCTTCTCGGGCGACGTCCTCGGCGCCGACTTCGAGGACGCGGCCACCGGCGCCAATCATCCCGTCATCGGCAAGACCAAGATCGCGATCGGCGAGTGGCATCACGTCGCCGCGACGTACGACGGGACGAAGTGGCAGCTCTTCGTCGACGGACGGCTCGACGGCGAGGCGGTCGCCAATGCGACGCCGCGCAAAGACAGCATCCAGCACTTCGCGATCGGCAGTGCGCTCAACTCGAAGGGCGCGCCGGCCGGCTTCCTGAAGGGGGCGATCGACGAGGTGCGGGTCTGGGATCGCGCGCGGACCGAGGCGGAGATCAGCGGCGCCGTCTACGCGCGGCTCACGACCGCGCCCGGGCTCGTTGCTCGCTGGGCGCTGGACCAGAAGGACAACGGCGCGCCCGACAGCGTCGGCACGAACCCGGGAACGGTCGTGGGCGGAGCGACGTTCGCGGCGACCGGCGCGATCCTCGAAGCAGGCCTTCCTCCCAAGGTGTCCGCCGAGCTCCCAGGCACCGGTGCCGAGGTCGCCGGCAGGAGCGCGGAGCTCGCCGTGAAGGTCGACGATGCCGACAGCAAGGACTTCACCGCGACGTTCCACGTCCGGCAGATCGTCGATACCGACGACTTCACCGTCGTCGTGATGCCCGACACGCAGTACTACACGCGGGCCGGCGACGATCCGAAGTACTTCTACGACCAGACGAAGTGGATCATGGACAACGCCGACGCGTACAACATCGTCGGCGTCATCCACAACGGAGACATCGTCGACAACGGAAACAACGACACGCAGTGGGCGATCGCGACCAAGGCGATGGCGACGCTCGAGAAGACGAGCACGCGCTTCCCCGAAGGCATGCCGTACGGAACGTCGGCCGGTAACCACGATCAATCGCCGAACGGCACGCTGAACGGCACCACGAAGTACAACATCCACTTCGGGACGAGCCGCTTCGCGAACAAGTCGTGGTTCGGAGGGACCTACGCCTCCGGCAAGATCGACGAGAACTGGTTCACCTTCAACGCGGGCGGCCTCGACTTCGTCGTCGTGAACCTCCAGTACGGAGAGGTCGCGCGCGAGGCTCCGGTGCTCTCGTGGACGCGCAACGTCTTCCGGCAGCACCCGGACGCGTTCGGCATCGTCAACTCTCACTACATCCTCACCGGGGCAGGGAATTTCAGTGCGGCCGGCAGATCGATCTACGAGGCCGTGAAGGACGTCCCGAACGTGCAGCTCCTGACGTGCGGTCACGTCGGCGCCGAGAAAGTGCGTACCGACACCTTCGAGGGGCACCCCGTCCACTCGATGCTCGCGGACTACCAATTCCGCGCGAACGGCGGGGCTGGCTACCTCCGCGTCTGGGAGTTCTCACCCAAGAGCGACGAGCTCACGGTCCGCACGTACTCGCCGACGGAGAAGAAGTTCGAGACCGACGCCGACAGCGAGTTCACGCTCCGGGTGGACCTCTCGGGGGCAGGGAAGAGCCCGTTCAAGCCTCTCGTCACGGTCGATCCCGTGGACGCGAGCGGCGTGAAGGCCAAGCTCGACGGGCTCGCGCCCGGTCAGACGTACGAGTGGTACGTCGAGGTCAGCGACTGCGCGCACACGGTCACGAGCTCGCGTTACCGGTTCAAGACCAAATAGGCGCGGTCGAAGAACCACCACGCACCGAGCGCGCCGATCGCGTAGCAGGTCGCGCGCGTCGCCTGGGCGCGCCGCGGCTCGGACACCTTCGCTCGCGCCGCGAGCGTCGAGGCGAGGACGAGCGCGCCCACGATCGCGAGCTGCGCGATCTCGACGCCGACGTTGAACGAGACCAGCGCGACGCCGAACGACGACTTCGGGAGCGGCAGCTCGCCGAGCGCTCCGGCGAAGCCGAGTCCGTGCACCAGGCCGAAGAGAAACGCGACGAGCCAGGGGCGCGTCCGCGCGAGCGTCGGCTCCGTGCTGCTCGCCTCCTTCGCCACGAGGAGGACGCTCGCCGCGATCGTCGCCTCCACCGGAGCAGGCGGCAGCTCCACGAGGCGAAGCGCCGCGAGGGCGAGGGTGAGCGAATGCGCGATCGTGAACGCGGTGATCGTCGTGAAGAGCGTGCGCCGGCGTGCTCCGACGAGGAGGAAGAGCCCGAGAACGAACGCGACGTGATCGAGCCCGGTGAACACGTGCTCCGTACCGAGCCGAATCCACTGCAGCGCCGATCCAGGCGCCCCGCGCCCGATCTCGACGCTCGGCGAAGCGGCGGTCGCGAGTCCGTCGACCGTGCGGCCGTCCTTCCAGCGCACGGTGACGACGATCTTCGTGCGTGCGGACTCGATGCCGTCGAATCCGATCGCGCCTTCGAGCGGACCCTTGCACGAGAGCACCGCGTCGCGCTCCGCGCAGCCTGGCGGGTAGAGGACGTGGACGCTCCCGGGAATGCCCGCGGTGTCGACCGGCTCCGCCCAGGTGACGTCGAACCGTCCGGGCTCGGCTTCGACGAGCGCGAGGACTCCAGGGCGGAGGTCATGGGCCAACGCGTCGCGCTCGCCGAGCAGGAGCAGGAGCCCGAGCACGAGCACGAACGCGAGGAGCGCGAGAGCCCGCGGGCGGCGCCGTTTCATGGCCCGATCTCGATCGTCCAGCGCTTGCGGAGCTCGCCGAGCGCCTCGGTCAGTTTCTCGGCGCGCTTCGCTCGCTTCAAGTCTTCTTCTACCTCCGCGCGTACGTCGGCGAGCGCCGGTCTCTCCGCCGGGCTCTTCTTGTCGACGCGAACGACGTGGAACCCGAAGCGTGAGCGACGAAGCGCCCACGTGCCCTCTTTCTGGTCGGCGAGGCCCCCGGTGAAGTCGCCGCCGAAGCTCTCCGCGAGGTCGCCGATGTTCCGCCTTCGGTAGCGCCGCCCGCCGGAGAACGTGTCGCCCATGCCGCCGGGCTCTGCGCCCTTCTCGAGCTGCGCGAGGAAGCCGCGGGCGCGCTCGTCCGCTTTCGTGTCGTCGCCCTGCACGAACACCTGGGTGAAGTCGACGAGCTCGGGCCTCGCCCACCGGTCGGCGTGCGCGTCGAACCATGCCTGGAGGTCGCTCTCGGTGAGCGCCGGAAGGACGAGCGTCTGCTCGAGGACGAACGACATCTTCTGCGCCACGAGGTGGCGGATGCGTGGGTCGTCCTCGTCGAGCTTGCGCGCGAGCCCTTCGCGGTAGAGCACTTCTTCGTCGACCCAGTGCGCGATGACCTCCTTCATCTCGGCGTCGGTCGGCGGTCGTCCGTGCGCGCGTGTCTGCTCCTCGACGAGGAGTCGACGCGCATCTGCGCCGAGCGCGATGCGCGTGTCCTTCGGCGCGGCGTGCGCGGGCGACGTCGGTGCGGACGCCTCACCGCTCGACACCACACGTTCTGCGGCGAACAGCAGCGCTCCGAGGAGAACGAAGTGAACGAGCGGGTCGCGGGCGAGACGCGGCAGAGCCATCGAGGTCAGAACTGCCCGGTGAGCGCCGCGCCGCCGCCGGTCGTGGTCGCGGTCGGCACGACCTGGATCTTGCTCGGGAACGCCACGAGGCCGATCGTCCCGAGGACGCCGACCGAGAGGCCGACCGCTGCGACGGCGAACCAGGTGTTCCGCACGTCGTCGGAGGCGCAGAAGATGCTGGTGCTCGTCCGGCACGTCGGGCTGAGAAGCGCCATCATCCCCCAGACGTAGGCGGACGGAGCGGCGACGACGAAGCCCACGACGCCTGTCGCGGCCGACGCGACGAAGAGCGGGTTCGTCTTCGTCTCGGGCGGGGGAGCTCCCGGCGCGGCGACCACGGTGGATGCTTCGCCCGGCGCGGGGGGCGTGCTCGCGCGGCCGTCGCCGACCGCGAGCGCGGGGATCTGCACCGTGCGCTGCTCGCCTTCGGCCAGCGTGATCGTCTGGCGGAAGGGCGCTCGTCCCGGCGCCGAGGCGTCGATGACGTGCGCGCCGGGGTCGACGACGGTGAGCAGATCCCACGCCGGCTTGCGGAGCACCGTGCCATCGACCTTCACCTCGAGGTCGGGCTCTTCGCGGACGACGTGAACGGCGAGCCGCGGCACACGCCCGGAGAGGAGCGCGAGGTGCTCGTTCGCGATCTTCTCGCGATCCTTGCGGCCGTCCTTCACCGCCTGGCTCGAGGCGGCCTTCATCTCGAGATACGCGGTGCCGAAGCGGCCCTCCTTCTCGTGACAGATGGCGAGGTTCAGGAGCGTGCCGCCGCCGGGGTCGAGCCGCTGGCTCTCGGCGAGCTTCGGGCAAGCCTCGGCGTATCGCCCACGGTCCATCAGCTGGCGCCCTTCCTCGAAGAGCGACTGGGCGAGCATCTGGTCGGAGACCGACGGTGCGGCCTGGGCGGTCCCGGTGAGGATGGCCCGAGGAGCCGCCGCACGAGCATCGGCAGCGGCGAACGCGATGCCGGCGCATGTCACCGCGGCCAGGATGCTCGAAGCGCGCATGTCTGAACGGCGTAGCACGCCGTCGGCCCGCGATCTCGCGTCCTCGCCGTCTCAGCGCCTCGTTCTCGAGGTCACGGAGGCAGCACGCGGACGTCGAGGTTCCACGGCCCCTCTGCCCCGGCGTAACCGTCGATCTGCACCCAGTACGTACCCGCGGCGAGCGGCAGGTCGAGGAAGCTCCGGTTCGGGTTCGTCCCGGGGTTGCACGCATTCGTGATCTCGACGCCCGGGCACGGGCCGCCGCGGCGCACGCTGAGCAGCGTCGTGTTGACCGAGCCGCTCATGTCGAAGACGACGCGGCGCGGCTGGGTGAGGACGAGTCGCAGGAGCTGATCCTTCGCACCGCCGATCGGCTGCCCGGGCGCGTCGCAGCCGGCGCTGAAGTTGGCGGTCGCGTTGGTGGTGTCGCCCGTGAAGAAGCCGCCCGTCTCCGGGATCGTCTGCGGGTTCACGCAGCTGTCGGAGGTCACCGTGGTCGGCGGCACCGTCGGGCGGACGAGCGCCGTGAGCTGCGTCGAGAGCCCTTGTTCGTCCGCGATCACCGCGCGGTAGCTGCCGGCGGGGAGGTTACGTCGCGAGACGCGCTGCGGGGTGATGCCCGGCGAGCACTGGAGGAGATCGCTGAGCCCACACGCGGCCCGGCTCAGCGAGACCGCGCCGATCTCGTTCAGCGGGAAGCGCCCGATGAGCAGCACATCGCTCGCCTGCGTCAGATCGAGCTTGTAAGCGGCGTTGGGACCGCCTGCGAAGCAGCCGTTCCTGATCGCGTCTTCCTGGTCGGCGAGGTCGACGGACACGGTGGTGTTCGGCGCGATGTCCGGGGCGGTCGCGCACGATTGGTTCGGGGGGGCCAGCGTCGCCGGGTACGTCTTCACGACGACGTTGGCGTCGATCTGCGTCGTGCCCGCGACGCTGAAGACGTGCGACCCCGCGGGGAGGCTCCGCGCGAAGACCGGCGGTGAGCTCCCCGCTCGACAGCGGAGCTCGTCGGTGCACGTCGAGCTTCGCATGCTCACGACAGGCTCGCCGATGCCCGAGAGCGTCGAGGCGAAGATCCGGACGTCGCGCGGCTCGGCGAGCGTGAAGGAGTAGGTGAGCTCGCCGGTCCTTGCCCGCTGACATGCCGACTCGAGGTCCTTCGTCGGATCGACGAGCGAGACGGTGAACGGCGCGTCGAGCGGGACCGGTTGCGGCGCGGCGCACGACTCGTTCGTCGGTTTGCTCGACGCGGTGAGCATGTCGACCGTCACGTCGACCCGCGACTCGGCCTGGGTCGTGACGACGGCGTAGACGGTGGTCCCGGCGGCGACGCTCCTCGCGATCGTGCGTGCTTCCGAAGCGCCTCCGATGCGGCCGCAGTGGAGCTCGGACGCCGCCTGTCCACATGTCGACTGGAGCGCGACGGCGACCTCGTTCGTCGGTGCGCTCGTCCTCGCACGGACGAGCACGTCCTTCGCCGCGCCGGGCGGGACCGTGATCGCGAGCACGATGTCACGTGCAGCCGCCGGGCTCGTCACCGTGCACGTGGTGGCGTAGTCCTTCTTGGTGGCGGTCGTGCCGAGGAGGAACGTGCCCGGCGCGGTGACGGCGAGGGCGGTCCCACATTCGTCGTTCGCGGGGACGGAGCACGGCTGCTCGTCGATGAGGCCGTTGCAGTTGTCGTCCTTGAAGTTGCCGCAGATCTCCGTGCGGAGGCTGCTCACGGTCGGATCGGTGTCGTCGCAGTCGCGGCTCGGCGCGCAGTGGTCGTCGGGGTCGCCGTCGCCGTCGGAGTCACGCTCGGAATGCTCGCACTCCTTGGTCGCCTCGACGCATCGATCGATCGTGCAGTAGTTGCCGTCCTGGCAGGTCACGACGGGGCCGGGGACGCAGCCCATGCGGAGGACGCACTTCTCCTGACCGTTGCAGTACTCGGAGTCGGCGCACTGCGTGTCGTCGGGGACGTTGCGGCACCGCGAGAGGGTCGTGTCACAACGGTCGAAGGTGCAGGGGATGAGGTCGTCGCACTGCGAGTCCTCCGTGCACGGGCCGCCGAGGGTGGGATCGAAATCGGGCCCGGCGTCGGCGCCGCCGCCACCGTCCTCGACGTCGCTCCCGGCGTCGTACGGTACGATGAAGAGGTCCTTGCCGTCGCTCCCGCACCCGGCCGAGACCGCGGACGCGCCGGCGACCCCGGCAAGCGCGAGAGCGCCGCCCCAGACGATCGAACGCACGGTGAGGCCCGAGCGCGTCTTCGCCACTCGCCTACTCGACTCGACCACTCGACGACTCGACGACTCGCATGCCCATGCCCATGCTCCGCCTCGCCTTGCGACTAGAGCGCCTTCACGAGCGGGATCTCGTGCCCGTTCGGGCACTCCGCTTTGAAGTCGCGCTCCGCCTTCTCGCGCGGGACGCGGACCTTTTCCCTGCACTCGGGGCAGCTGACCTCGACGATGTCCTCGTCGTCTTTCGGCATGCCCGAAGCCTAGCACTGCTCGGCTGGAGGCCGAAGCCCGCGGCTCCTGCGTCCATGAAGGGTCGTTTGGCTCGCCCGCTCGTGATACGAGACGGATCATCGAGTTGAAGAGCCTTCTCCCGCTCCGCGCCGTCCTCGTCACCGGCAAGGGTGGCGTCGGCAAGACGACCGTCGCAGCATCGCTTGCGCGCTTCGCGGCGCAGTGCGGCAAGCGCGTCCTCGTCGCCGAGATCGCGGACGAGGACGCGACGACGTCGGCGCTGGCCGACGCCCTCGGTGTCGCGAAGATCACGGACGAGCCGTGGGAGATCGCTCCGAACCTGCGCGTCGTCGCGCTCGCCCCCGCGCTCGGCCACCAGCGGTTCCTTCGCGACGTCCTGCCGATGAAGGTTCTCGCCGACGCGGCGATGCGTGCGGGAGCGATCCGCCGATTCCTCGCGGCTGCGCCGACGTTCCCCGAGATGGGCGTGCTCTACCGGTTGCTCGATCTCGTTCGCACCAAGCGCAGGGACGGGGCCGTGGAGCACGAGATGATCATCGTCGACCTGCCCGCGACCGGGCATGCGCTTGCGCTCGCGCAGATCCCGGCATCGCTCCTGCGCGTGATCCCGAGCGGTCCGATCGCTGCAGCCGTGAGGGAGGGGCTCGAGCTCTTGCAGGACCCTGTGCGCACCGGCGCGGTCGTCGTCACGCTGCCGGAGACGTTGCCCGTCAGCGAAGCGCTCGAGCTCGTTCAGGGCATCGAACAGCACAGCATCCCGCTGGCGCAGGTCTTCTTGAACCGCGTGCCGTTCGATCCGTTCAGCGACGAGGAGCGAGTGTTCGTCCGATCACTCCTCGACGGTGAGAGGCCTCCGATGCTCGGCGCGCGGACGCTCGAGCGGATCGACCGGGCGCGCGTCGCGCTCGAGCGCCTCTCGCAAGCGGTCTCCGTGCCGGTCGGCGTGCTCCAGGACGTCTGGCTCGAGGGCCCCCGCCTCGCCGAGGAGATGGCCTCGCTCATGGCCGTCGAGGAGGTACACCAGTGAGCTCGTCACGACCGCTGGACGTCCGGCCGAGCCTCGCCGACGCTCAGCCGACGTTCCTCGAGCCGCTGGTCCGCAGCAAGCGCGTGATCGTGTGCGCCGGCGCCGGTGGCGTCGGAAAGACGACGACGGCGGCCGCGCTCGGCCTTGCGAGCGCCTTGGCCGGGCGGAGGACCCTCGTCCTCACGATCGACCCCGCGCGTCGGCTCGCCGAGGCGATGGGCATCCCCGAGGCATCACGGGCACCCGCGCCGGTGCCCCGCGAGAAGCTCACGATGCTGGGGGTCCCGGTCCACGGTGAGCTCGATGCGTGGATGCTCAGCCCCGAGGTCGTCTTCGAGACGATGGTGCGCCGGCTCGCCGGCGACGAGGCGCGCGTCCAGGCGATCCTCGCGAACCGTCTCTACCAGCACCTCTCCAAGATCGTCGCCGGCATGCAGGAGTACACCGCGGCCGAGGCGCTCTACTCGCTCTCGACCGAGGGCAAGTACGACCTCGTGGTGCTCGACACGCCGCCGTCGCGCAACGCGCTCGCGTTCCTCGAGGCTCCCCGCAAGCTCTCCATGTTCCTCGACGAGCGCGTCATCGGGGTCTTCCTTCCGGCCGGCGGCGGCCAGAAGAAAGGCGCCTTCGTTCGCGCAGCCTCGGACCTGGCCGAGCGTGTCTTCACGAAGGCCTTCGGTGAGGGCTTCTACAAGGACCTGCAGGACTTCCTCGGGGCCTTCTCGGGGATGTTCGGCGGGATGCGGGCCCACGCCGAGGCGGTCCGTCGGCTGCTCTCCTCCGACGAGGCCGCGTTCGTCCTCGTGACGAGCCCGGAGCCCGCCGCGCTCGCCGAGGCCGGATTTTTCCAGGAGAAGATCACGCAGCTCGGCCTTCCTTTCGAGGGCTACGTCCTCAACCGCAGCTGGGCCTACACGCGCGGATTCGGCGGACCCGAGGAAATCGTGCTTCCTCCGGCGGCGGAAGAGCACCAGCGCGTCGCGCTGCGAAAGCTCGGCCAGCTCGCCGACGGCGAGCGATGGCGCGCGCAGCGCGACCGCGATCTGCTCGCACGGCTGAGGATGGACGCGGCGCGCCATAGTCTCGGCGCAGCCGCGCGCGGGGACGGGGGCGGGGCCGCGATCGCCACCCCGCACCTCGGCGGCGCGGTCGAGGATCTGGCCGGGCTAGCCGAGCTTGCACGGAACCTCGTCCACCTCGACAACGCCTGATAGGATGGCTGGCGCGTGGGTTCGCAGCAGGCGTGGCCCGCCCGCCAACGTCCATGAAGGCCGTCGACTTCTACAAGCTCCCGAGAGCCATCCAGGACCGCTTCGTCGGTTCGGTGATGAGCGGCTTCCCGCCGGCGCCGATTTTGGCGGTGAAGGGAGGAACGTCGACGAAGCTCGTGTGGCTCGGCGTCAGCGGCGCGAGCTTCATCGCCCTGATCGTCGCCGCTCGCCTCGGATACGGCGCGCTCGAGAGCGGGCTCTCCCTCCACTCGGCGAAGGTGCTCCCGCTCTACCTCGTTCTCGTCTTCGGCGTCGCCTTCGGATTGGTGCAGGCGTTTGCACGCGTCGTGAGGGAGCGCGCGCTACCGTACACCGCAGGCGTCTATCTCTTCCCGTCGTGCCTCATCGACGCCCGCGACGATCAGTTCCGGATCTACGAGACGCGGGATCTCTCCGGAGTCGACCCCCAGGGCAACGCGATCCGCGTCGTCTTCGCCGGGGGCGTGCAGTTCCTCTTCCCGCTGGGCAAGCCGGAGACGGCGAGGGAGATCGTCGAGCAGATCCAGGCGGCACGCGACCGCGCGATGCGCGCCCATGCGACGGAGGATCCGAAGGAGCTCGTCGCGGTCGACCCGCTCCACAACCCTCGCTTCTCGAGCCCGGTCGGCCCGCGCGATGCCTATGAGCTCCGTCGCGCGCCGTGGGGCAAGCTCGGGCCCGTGGTCGCGGCCGGCGTGGCGATCGTCCTCGGTCCGACGCTGTGGATGCTCCGCAACTCCGGCAGCGACAAGAACATGTACGCGCTGGCGACGAAGGCGAACGACTCGGCGTCGTACCGCCTCTATCTCGACCACGGCGATGCCTTCAAGGGCGAGGTCGGCGACGTCCTCCTTCCGCGTTCGGAGCTGCGCGACGCCGAGAAGACCGGCACCGTCGAGGCGCTCCTCCTCTACAAGAAGAACCATCCCGGCTCGAAGATCGCGAACGAGGTTGCCGCCTCGATCCGGAAGGCGATGCTCGAGGAGCTCGAGAAGGCGAAGCAGCCGGGCACGCTCGCAGCGCTCCAGGATTTCGCGAAGCGCTACCCCGAGCACGGCGTCCAGCCGGAGCTCGACGCCGCGATCCACGCCGTCTACGCGCGTGAGCTCGAGGTCTACAAGAAGAAGGCGCCCAAGAAGGACGCCGGAGCGACGGCCTTCGTGGAGCGGCTGTTCGCCTACGCCGAGAAGCACGGTCCCGCGGTCGAGGTCCGCTTCAAGCGGAAGGCGCCGACGACGATGGAGCGGGCGGACCAGTTCATCCTCAAGACGCCCACGTTCATGGGCGTCGTCTCGTACCCCTCGCGCTTCTTCGACGAGAAGCACGCTGGCCCGCGCGAGGCCGCGCTCGGAAAGACGCTCGTGACCCAGTTCGACGGTGGCCTCGCCGACGAGCTGTTCGAGGTCGGCCTCGGACCGGTCGTCACGGAGGCCGACCTGCCCGAGGTGAAGGTGCCGACGCTCTTCGTCACGCACGTCGCCGAGTGGTCGGGCCACAACTACACGGCCAGCCGTCCGCGAGGCAGCTACATCGGGGTGAACTTCGGCTTCGAGGCCGCGTTCGTCATCCCCGGCGAGCCGAAGCCCTACAAGTTCAAGGCCGACATCTTCAAGCACGCCGCCACCCACGTGCTCAACAACCCCGACGAGCCGATCCTCGCCCCCGGGCAGGCCGAAGAGAAGGTCTACGAGACGATGGGGCAGGACGCGTTCGAGCAGTTCGGCAAGCGGCTGCTCGCGGGCTTCTTCGTGGCGCAGAAGTAGCTCGTAGGGATCGCGAGCCCGAGGGCCGAGCGGCGACCGCAGGATCCCCGCGGCAGTGTCGTTCGTTCGCGAGGCGCGAGGCGCGAGACCGTGGCCGCTCACCCCCGCGGTGCGGCGAGCGGCCTGGCGCCGTGGCCGGCGTCGATCGGACGGAGGTCGATGCGCTCACCGTCCTGCGCGTAGCCGCCCTCGAACGGGTCGCTCGCGAGGAAGAGCGGTGTGTCGAGGTCGATGAAGTCGAAGCCACCGATGCCCGCGGCGATGCTCGCCGACGTGCCCATTGCCAGGCGCGTCTCCACCATTCCGCCGATCATGCGCACCAGCCCTTCGGCTTTCGTGCGCCTGACGATCGCGAGCGCCTCGAAGATCCCCGACTTCATGATCTTCACGTTCACGGCGTCCGCAGCGCGTCGTCGCTTCGCCTCGCCGACGTCGTCCGCGCTGGTGACCGACTCGTCGATTGCGACGAGGAGGCCGGTTCGGCTGCGCACTTCGGCCAGCGCGTCCCAGTCGCCGGGCGCGACGGGCTGCTCGAATAGCGCGATCCGCGCCCGAGCGGCTTCTGCCGCGAAGCGCACCGCCTCGTCGACGGTGAAGCCGCCGTTGGCGTCGACGAGGATGCGCGCGTCCGGCCGCGCGGCGCGGACCGCGAGGACGCGGGCGACATCACGATCGACGTCGCCGCCGCCGACCTTCATCTTGAGCGTGCAGAACGCCGCGAACGCTCGCGCCTCGCGCTCCGCGTCGTCGACGCTGCCCGTCGTGATCGTGATGTCGGTCACGAGCTCGCGCTCGGCGCCGCCGAGGAGCGCGTGCAGCGGCCTTCCGGCACGGCGCGCGCGTGCGTCGAAGACGGCGGTCTCGATCGCGCAGGCGGCCGAAGGGGACACGCTGCACGTCGCACGCACGTGCTCGCGAATGGCGTCGTCGTCGTCGAGGTCGATGCCTTCGAGGCGCGGCGCCGCGAGCGCGCACGCGGCGAGGACCTGCTCCTGCGTCTCGCCGTTGAACGCAGGGAACGGAGCTCCCTCGCCCCATCCCCGGAGGCCCCCGTCGACGACGAGCTCGACGAGGACGTTCTTCGCCTCGACCTGGGCGCCGCCGGCGATGCCGAAGGGCTTCTTCATCGGGACATCGAGCTTGAGGGCAGTGAGCGTGAGGATGTGCGAGCGGCGGGACAAGGTCGCCAATCCTGTCGTCAAGACGCTGCCGGGGGCAAGCAAGCTCGACGTTTCAGGTGCGGTCCTTCGTCGCGATCGCCGCGACCGAGCGCTGCTTCGCGTGCGGCACGGCCGATTTCATGCCGCTTCATGATTGGTGCATAGCGCACCGATGCAGAATGACCGTGTCGCCAATGTTCGGAAATGGCGGCGGAGGTCGCGATTCGTCATCGACTTGTAATTCGTTGTCGAACAACCGCTCGCGCCATTGATCAGCAACGTGGTGGCGACCACCATCAGGGCATGCATCGCAACCACACAGCTCTCAAGGCGCTCCTCGTCGCTGCAGCCACGCTGCTCTCGGCGGGAGCATGGGCGCAACACACGCAGGGCAAGGCGACCGACAAGGTCGAGAAGGCCGGCGAGAAGACCGAGAAGGGCGCGCAGAAGGCCGGCGAGAAGGCCGAGAAGGCTGCGGAGAAGGCTGGAGAGAAGGCCGAGAAGGCCGCCAAGGACTCGAAAGAGGCCCTCGAGCACTCCAAGACCAAGACGGCGGAGGAGCGGGCCGCCCGCAAGGCGAAGGAGCACGAGGCGCAGCGCGAGAAGCTGGCGGCGACGTGGAAGGGGCCGGTCAACGAAAGCCTCCGTCAGGAGCTCCGCCGCCACGCCGAGCGTCTTGCGCGCCTCGAGCGGATCAAGGACGTCGCCGAGACGGAGAAGGACAAGGACAGCGCGGAGAAGGCCGACAAGCTCATCGCGAAGGAGAAGGAGCGTCACGACAAGTGGATCGGCAAGCACGCGACTCCCATGAAGCCCGGGACCACGCCCGCACCTGCGGGTGAGAAGAAGGAAGGTGTGAAGTGAAGCGCGCTCTCATGATCCTCGCCGCCGGCGTCCTCGCGATCGCGGCCTGCGAGCAGAAGCCCACCGAGACGAAGCCGGAGGAGTCGAAGCAGCCGACGACGACCGGCGCGACGACGATCACCGAGACCACCACGATGGCACCGCCGGTGATCGTCGAGGCGGACCTCTCCACCCCGGCGGACTTCGAAGAGTCCGCGGAAAAGGCGATCTCGAAGACGAACTACAAGAGCGAGCTCGCCGTGCTCGAGGTCGACATCGCGAAGGAGTAGCCCTGCGGCGCAGCCTTCCTTCTCTTGGGCAATCGAGTCGTAACGATCGCGCGCCGACCGAACGTCGGCGGCGCGCGATCGTCCGCCGGCCCGCCTATTCCAGCAGGAACGCCTTGTAGGCCGCCTCGCTCGGGGGCCGGCCGAGGAAGCGCTCGACGAGCTTCGCTGCTTCGTCGCTGTCGCCGGGCGCGAGGATGTTCGCGCGGTAGTCGGCGGCGGTCTTCGGGGTCATCAGGCCCTCCTTCTTGAAGCGGGTGAAGAGGTCCTGCGCGATCGAGAGCGCCCACTGATAGCCGTAGTAGCCGGCGTCGTAGCCGATGAGGTGTCCGAAGCTCGCCTGGAAGTGCGTGCCCTCCACGTACTTGAAAGGCGTGTACGCGTCATGGACCTCGGCGAGCACCTTGGTGGTGTCGAGCGGCACGGGGCGCGTGTGATAGGCCTGATCGAGCGCAGCGAGGTAGAGCTGACGCTGCGTCGAGATCGCACGGCCGAAGCCGCGTGAGCGGAGCATCGCGGCGTGGAGCGGAGCGGGCAGGGGTGCGTTCGTGTCGTGATGGCGGGCGAAGAGGGCCAGCGTGTCCTTGTTCCAGGCCCACTCCTCGAGCATCTGCGAGGGAGACTCGACGAAGTCGCGCGCGACGCTCGTTCCGGAGAAGGACGAGAGCTCCGACTCGCTGAGGAGGTGATGGAGGACGTGGCCGAACTCGTGGAAGAACGTGACGGCGTCCTGATGGCTCATGAGCGCCGGCGCAGCGCCGCCCGGCTTCGGGAAGTTGCACTCGATCGCCGCGATCGGCATCAGGCGTGAGCCGTCGGCCATCTTCACGGTGTCGCGGATGCTGAAGACGGCGGCGTGCTTGTACTTGCCCTCGCGGGGGTAGAGATCGAAGTAGAAGCGCCCGATCAGCTTGCCCGAGGTGTCGGTGACCTCGACCGCCTCGACGTCGGGGTGCCAGGTCGGCGCGCCGGCGGCCGGGCGATAGCGAACGCCGAAGAGCTTCGAGGTGATGTCGAGCAGGCCGTCCTTCACCCGACGCACCTCGAAGTACTTGCTGACCTCCTTCGAATCGAGCCCGTACTTCGCTTTCCGGACCTGGTCCTCGAGGTAGAGCCGGTCCGAGGGCGGAATGACGTCGGTAGCTTTGCCGCCGAGCTTCACGTGGGCCTTCTTGAACTCGGCGAGCTCCGCCTGGCCCTTCTTCGCGAGGTGCTTGCGCAGCCCCTCGAGGAACGTCGCTACGGTCTTCGGGTCCTTCGCCATCCGCGGCTCGAGCACGTAGTCGGCCCACGTTGCGTACCCGAGGAGCTTCGCCTTCTCGGAGCGGAGCGCGAGGACCTTGTCGAGCACCGGGATGTTCTTGTCGGCGGCGCGGTTCTCGAACTGCTTGTAGAGCTCGAGCGCGAGCTTGCGGTCCTTCGCGTACGTGAGGACCGGGAAGTAGTCCGGGTAGTCCGTCGTGAGGACGATCTTGCCGTCCTTGTTCGGCGGGTGAGACGCGATGAACGAATCCGGCAGGCCTTCGAGCTGCGCCGGCGTCGCAAGGACGGTGAGGTGCGAGTCGGCGATGTTCGAGTCGAAGTCGAGCCCGAGCTTCGTGAGCTCTTCGTTGATCTCACGGAGGCGCTTCTGTCCTTTCTCGTCGAGCTCGAGGCCGTTGCGACGGAAGTCTCGGAGCGTCTTTTCGACGAGGCGCGCGCGCGCCGGCGAGAGCGCCTCTTTCTTCGCGGCGTAGCGCTTCAGCACGCTCGCGAGCTTGGGATCGAGCCAGAGAGCGGTGTCGAGCTTGTCGATCTTCGGCTCGCAGAGCTTGGCCCTCTCGCGGACGCCGTCGTCGGGGTGTGAGACCGCCATGAGGGCAGGGAAGTCCCCGGCGTTCCGAAGCGCGAGCCTGGCGCGATCGAGCTTGCCGGCGGTGGAGTCCCAGGTGAGGGCGTCGTCCGGTCCGCCATCGAGCGCGCGGATCTCGGCGAGCGTCGCCTCTGCGCGAGCGATGCTCTCGTCGCACAGGCGCTCGATGCCCGCGCGGGCGAGCGCGGCGTCGTTCGGCCCGCCGGGGCCTGCCGTCGTACGGCCGAGCCCGATGGCGACGGGATCGACGTCGAGCGCGGCGAGCGCGACCGGAGCGCGCGCGGGCTGAGCGGGCGCGGCTGCGGCGCCGGGCGCGGCCGGTGATGCCGGGGGCTCCGGCGCCTTTGGCGGCGGGGCTTCGCCTCCACACGCGGCGAGGATCACGAGCGCAACGAGAGAGAGAGGGCGGTGGACCTTCATCGGCGCGAAGGATGCCGAAGAGCGCCGGTCTTGGCCAGCCCTGCCGTTCTGCGTGGAGCTCGGTCGCGTTGGGGATGGGGAGAGGGCGCGGAGCAGCGGTGGCCCGGCTTGCGCCCGCTCGTCCGTTCGTGCGCTGACCTCGTCTCGAGGTGAAGCGCGCGGGATATCGATGAGTGGATATTCGGATTGGCGTTTTTGATTCGAGCTCGTGTTCGCGAGCTCTCAATGGCAACAATGCCGAGGAAGCTCGTGCTTCGTCTTCGAAGTAGCTCGTGCGGCGTCACGGCTCGGGCCTTCGGTGTAGCTCTGTTGTTCGAATCTCCAGAGGAAGAAGGCTGCGATTGCGGCCCGGGCGAGGCGCAGTCTTGGGCGCGATCGGGAACGCTGCCGTCAGGGGGCGAGCGGCGGAGGTGATCGAGTACTCGTGAACGCGGCAGTCGTGATTGGCAAAGAAGTGCTCGAGCTAATGGATATTAAGTTTGCATTTGGAGTTGCTTAAATGTTTCGTCCTTTGCGAAGGGCATCGCGCGATCGTGCCTCCCATCCAGGCGCGAGACGCGCGCGGCTCGCGCTCCACGGAGATGCATCATGAATCACGCTCGAATGAGCCGCTTTGTCATTCCAACGCTCTTCTGCTTCTTCACCGTCGCCGCATGCGGGGGCGTTGACGGCGATACCGACCGTCTGTTCTCTGCGGCGTCCTCCGATGACGGCACCGAAGCGCCTGCGCCCGATACCGAGGCCACGCCCGGGGACGACGAGGACGAGGACCTCGTCGACGACGAGGACGAGGACGAGGATGTGACCGACTCGGCCACCGAAGAGGACGACGACGAGTCGGCCGACGATCAGGACGAGGGCGACGCGGGGAACGAGGGCGACGCGGGGAGCGACGACGGCGGCACTTCGGAGACCGACGACTCCGAAGAGGAGACGGACGATTCATCCGACGACGGCGACGATGAGCCGATAAGGGGCGGCGGGCCGTACGAGGAGATTCCCTTCTGGCCGTACCCCTACAACCCTGACCCGCATGGCCCGCACGGCCACGGTCCGCACGGCCACGGCCCCAAGGGCAAAGGCAAGGGGAAGGACAAGTGCAAGGGGAAGAACAAGAACAAGGGCAAATGCAAGGGGAAGGGCAAAGGTAAAGGCAAGGGCAAAGGCAAAGGCAAAGGCAAAGGCAAGGGGAAGGGCAAAGACAAGGACCGTCCGAAGGGCGACGGTCCGAAGGGCGACGGTCCGAAGGGCGATGGTCCGAAGGGGGACGGTCCGAAGGGCGACGGTCCGAAGGGCGATGGTCCGAAGGGCGACGGCGACTCGAACGGCGGCAAGCCGAAGGGCAAGGGCGGCAAGAAGGGCAAGCCGAAGGGCAAGGACGGCAAGCCGGACGGCAAGGACGGCAAGCCCGGGGGCAAGGGCGGTAAGCCGAAGGGCAAGGGCGGCAAGGACGGCAAGCCGGGCAAGGGCGGCAAGCCTGGCAAGGGCGGCAAGCCTGGCAAGGGCGGCAAGCCGAAGGGCAAGGGCGGCAAGAAGGGCAAGCCGTAGACCTGAGGATCATCGAGGCGCCGCGCGCGTGACGTGCGCGGCGCGCCCGAGCAACGCCGCGCACATGACGTGATGCGCGGCGTTGCTCGACTCGGCAGCGCCGCGGCATCGGCGCGGTCGCGAGGATTGCGCTCGTAGCGAGGCGCACGACCTCGTCCCGATTCAGCAACGTCGTGCTCGTAGGCGACGTCGGGCGTCGGCGGTAGACGCGCCTGCCGCGAGCGCGAGTCGAAGAATGCGCGCAACTTCGATCGGGCGTGGCCGACGGGGCGGGCATGTCGAGGATCGAAGGGGCGGGGCGAAGCAACTCGGCGGGCAACGCGAGTGAAGCCGTCCGCGAGGACGCGCGCTCGGTCGACCCCGAGGCCGAGCGGCGAGCGGCCGAAGCGGTCGCCGAGCAGCGCCGGAATGCTCACTTCGGCGGCGTCGATGGCTCGCGGCCTCGGTCGCGTACCGGCGATGCCCGCACGCCACCGAGCGCAGGCAAGGATGGAGCGGGTGCCAACGCGGGCCCGGCTCGCGCCGGGGCCGTCGCGCCTCCGGAGCGCAAGTCGGCGAGCATCGAGAGGCTTGCCACCGAGGTCGTGCGGCATCGCGTCGAGAAGGCGACGACGACGGACCCAGGGGAGGTCCGCGCGCTCACCCAGAAGATCGCTGCCCTCTCGAGCCAGTGGTGCGAGGAGGCTCGGGCGCGCGGGATGAAACCGCCGAGCGAGTCGTTCGATCCCTTCCGCGCCTCGGACGCCGAGCTTGCATCGGCACTACTCTGGACGGAGGTCGGAAATGCCTATCCGGTCAGCGCGCTAGCCGACGGCGGCGCGCGCTTCCAGAGGGAGATCCATCTCGCGCTCGTCGTGCGCTCGCCCGCGCTGCTTCGTGAAGCCGTCGCCAGCGGTAAGGCGGACGCCGAGCTCCTCGGCGCCCTGTACAAGGAGCTCCGCCGACTCGGTGACGATCGGCCGTGCACATCGAAGGACAACGTCGAGTCGCTCGCAGCTCGGCGTGCCGAGATCCTGCGGCAGCGAGCGAATGCCGGCCTCGTGAAGGAGCGCGAGGACGCACGCCGGCAGGCGACGATCGGCCTCGACGGTCACGTCGGCACGGTCGAGCAGGTCATCAACTACGAGATCGAACAGGGCATCATCGCGGCGAACCCCGGCTCGCTCCTCGGCACCATCGGCGCCGGAATCTCTGCGAGCATGGGAGGAGACATCGAGGACATGCGCCGCGCAGGCCGAGCTGGCAACGCTGCCGAGGGGCTCGCCGGCATCGTGAAACCCAACGTCGCCAAGCAGAAGGCGCTCGACTCGATCCAGCCTAACGTCTCAGCGCGACGTGCGGTGGTCCAATGAAGGCGAGCCGACGAGGGACCGTAACGCCGGCGGATGCGGAGCGCTCGGGCGAGCGCTTCGCGGACTCTGTCGACGAGCCCGAAACATTCGCGCGGAACGCGCTGCCCGCGATCGAGGCGCCGCGTCTCGGCGGCTACCGGATCGCCGGGGATCTGGAGTTTCGCTCGAGGGAGCTCGAGCAGGAGCTGCGCGAGCTTCGAGACCGCTTCGAGCAGCAGGAGCGCGAGCTCTGGAGGGCGCGGAGGCGCGCTCGACGGTACAAGGCCGTGGCGGTCGCGACCGTCAAGTCGTCGAAGGCTGGCGTAGGCGCCGCGCTCACGAGCGTGATCGCGATGCTCTTCTACTTCCTCGAGGTCGTCACCGCGCCGCCGATCCTGCTCGGGATCGTCCTTGCCGGCGGGGTCGTCGGCGTCTTCCTCGACGCCCGGAACATGGATGAGGACGACGGATTCCCGCCGGCGCCTCCCCCGCGGATGTACTGAGCTCGGCGTTCTACAGGGCGCGCTCTCTCGGAGAACGACCGGGCGAGGCGTGACGCCGATGAAGCGCGGTCAGAGAGAGCACGCGGGGTCAGACGGAGAGGAGCGCGCCTTGCGCCGGGGCGCCTGTCGCCGCGGAGATGGCGCGCGCGTAGACGGCGACCTGTCGCGCGTAGGCGTCGCGACGGGCGCCCATGTCGAGGTCGGTCTTGAAGTCGACGACGGTCCAGCCGGCACTCGCTTCGAAGAACGCGAGGTCGACGACGCCTTCGATGATCGTGCCGTCGTCTTCGCGGAGCATCACGGCGACCTCGCGCTCGAGTCGCTCCGCCGATCGCGCGCGCACGAGTAGCGGGTGCGCGAGCGCCGCGCGGACGACGTCCTGGGCGGCGGTCATCTCTTCCTCGGACGCGCCGGCGACGCGTCCCTGGATGCGCGCCGCATCGGAGATCGCGACGTCGGTCGCGTCGAGCGCCACCGTCGCGAGGACGGCGTGGACGAGGATGCCGAAGCGCTTGCCGTGCGGCCGCGCGCGTCGCGTTGCGTCCGTCGACTCGATGACGACGTCCTTCGGTTCCGGTGCGCTCGGCGCCGCGGGCTCGTCCTTCATCTCGGTGACGGTCCGCACGCGCAACGTCGGTGTCGACGCCGCGGCGATCGCGTTGCTCCGCGCCGCCTTCCAACTCGCGTGCTGCTCCTCGCTCTCCTGCGCGGCGGGGCCCTTTGCGAGCACCCGCTCGTGACGGAGGCCGGCCTCGTCTTCCTTGTCGAGCTGGAGGACGTGCGGGTCCCAGAAGACGACGCGATGGTTGCCGCTGGCGGGGCGATGAAGGCCCGGCCTCACCGACCAGTCAGCGTCGCGCTCGACGTTGTCGGGGCGCTCGAAGACCGAGTCCTCGCCGAACGTCGGGCAGCCGGGCGCCTTCTGCGAGGCGCGGCGGTCTTCCGGACGCGGATAGAGGACGGACGCGAGCGGATCGAGCCAGCCGTCGGTCTCTTCGTCGCGGTCGTCGCCGATGACGGGCAACACGAGCAGCTCCCGCGCGCGCGTGGTCGCGACGTAGAGAAGCCGGTGCGCCTCTTCGCGGTCCTGCTGCAGGATCTCCTCGCGTCGCTCGAGTAGCTCCTTCGGGGCTGCGCCGCAGAGCGGTACCGCCCAGAGCTTTCGCTTCGGGTCGACGTGACGCGAGGGATCGCGGAACGTCGCGTTGGCGGTCGGGTCGACGAGGATGACGACGGGGAACTCGAGGCCCTTCGCCTTGTGCACCGTCATGATGCGGACGCCGTCGGTGCCTTCTTCGACGACGGGCGCCTCGTTCGCGCCACCGCGCTCGGCGTCCTCCTGGAGGCGCGAGACGAAGGCGCGGAACGACGTGACCGAGCCCTGCTCGAAGCGGCGCGCCATGTCGAGCACGCGGAGGATGTTGCCGAGCGCCTGCTCGCCAGCGGGCCAGATCGCGACGCCTGCGTGCGCCCGCGTCTCCTCGAGCAGGCGCGCGATCACGCTCGCGATCGAGTTTCGGTTGCGGCCCACGTGCAGCTTCGCGAGCACGTCGAGGGCGTCGGCGACCGGCTTCGTGAGTTCGGTGAGCTTCGACTCGTCGCGCTTGCGGAGCGGATGGAGGTGCCTCTGCCCGTGCTTGAACGCGAGGAGCGCGTCGTCGCCGAGCGCGAAGAAGGGACCATGCAGCGTCGCGTAGACCGAGAACGCGTCGTCCGGCCATTCGATCGCCGCGAGCGCGTTGCGCAGGGCGATGACCTCCTCGCGCTCATGGAAGCTACGGCCTCCGACGAGGACGTGCGGGATGCGGCGCGCCTCGAGCGCGCGGACGTACGGGCGCGTGACGTCGCTCCCGAAGCTCTGGAGGCGCTTGAAGAGGAGGCAGACGTGCTGCGACTTGATCGAGGTCGGAACGTCCGAGCCGCGCTCGGTGATCTTCCACCCGCTCGAGCGGACGAGCCAGTCGACGAACGCGCCGACCGCGTCCGGCAGCGACTCCTCGACCTTCCACTGGACGATCTTCTTGTAGTCTCCGTACGGCCGGGGCACCGGGAGCGCGACGACGGTGGGGCGGTCCTCCGGATCGGGCCGGTGCGGTGAGAGCGGGACGTATTCGGCCTGTGAGCGGGCCTCCGGATCGCCTTCCTTCGCGGCCGGCATCAGCGGGGCGAACGCCGCGTTGACGAGCTCCTGGATCGACGGGGCGCTCCGGAAGCTCGTCGTGAGCTGGAGCACCTGGGCGCCGTCCTTCGCGAGGCGTCGCTTGATGCTCTCGTAGAGCGCGACGTCGGCGCGGCGGAAGCGATAGATCGACTGCTTCGGATCGCCGACGAGGAACAGCTTGCCGGGGATGACGCGCGCGCGGTCGGGATCGTGCTCCTTCGGATCGTCGGCGGCGAGGAGGAAGAGGATCTCCGCCTGGAGCGGATCGGTGTCCTGGAATTCGTCGACGAGCAAATGGCTGAAGCGTGCCTGGAGCTCGGCGCGAACCGACGCGTCGGTCTCGAGGAGCTTCTTCGTGAGGACGAGGAGATCGAGGAAGTCGAGCCGGCCGGTGGCGGCCTTCATCGCTTCGTAGGTCTCGACGATGCCCCAGAGCTCGCCATGGAGCTGCGCGGCGAGATCGGCGTCGGCGGCGCCGAGCACCTCGTCGAGGTGGCCCTTCGCGTCCTGGCGCTGGTCGAGCACCTCCTGCCGCGTGATGCCCTCAGCGCGGTTGAACCATTGCCCCGAGCCCTTCCAACCCCAGAGACGCGAGCGCTGGAGCGTGCGGAGCTGGGCCTCGACGGCATCGTGATCGCGCGGCTCGTCCTCTTCTCGACGTTCGATCTCGTAGATGACGCGCTCGATCTCGACGAACGACTTCGTGAGCCAGCTGTCGGGGAAGCCCTTCGGCCGGACCACGACGAGGCGCTTCAGCCGATCGACGACGGCGTCGATCGAGCGGGCGCGATCGAACGTCGGGCGCTCGTACGGGGTCGGGAAGTCGCGCTGCTCGACGAGCGTGCGCCCCGACTTGCGGAGCGCGGACTTCGGCCCGTCCTGATCGCGCTCACGGGTCGCCCGGCGGAGGACGCGTGAGACGCCGGGCACCTCGCTCGACGGGCGCGCGAGCGTGGTCTGGAACCAGGCGGTGAACGCGTCTTCGTAGAGGCGATCCTGCTCGTCCTCGGCGGCCATCTCGAAGAGAGGATCGATCTGCGCCTCGACCGGACGCTCGCGGAGGATGTCGGCGCAGAACGCGTGGATCGTGCCGATGCGCGCGGCCTCGAGCTGCTCGAGCGCCTGATCGAGGCGCTCCTTCTCGAGGTGGCGCTTCGGATCGTCCTTGTCTCTCTCCGCGGCAGTGCGGGCGCGCTCGATCTCGGTGCGGAGACGGAGCTTCATCTCGCCGGCGGCCTTCTCGGTGAAGGTCACGGCGACGAGATCGCCCTTGCCGCTCGCGAGCGTCGCGGTGCCGGTCCGGAGGAGCGAGAGGATGCGCTCGACGAGCGCCGTCGTCTTTCCGGTGCCCGCGGCCGCCTCGACGACGAGCGTCGAGCCGAGGTCGTTTGCGATGCGCTCGCGCGCCTCGCTGTCGACGAGCTTCTTGCTCATTTCTTCTTCCTCAGCTCCGCGAGGACCTTGAGCGGTGCCTGGGGCTTCTTCTTCGTGCGGATCTCCTCGTACGGTCCGCACACATCCTTGAAGTCACACCACGTGCAGGCGCTGTAGCCCTTCTTCTCGATGTTCGGCGCGGTTGGGAGGAAGCCCTTCACCAGCGCGTCGCTCACCGTCTTCGCGACCATGTGCGCGCTCGCGCGGGCGTTGTCGTTGAGCGGCACCTCGACCTTTTCGAAGTTGCCGGCCGAGGTGCAGTAGTAGAGGACACCGTCGACGACCTTCGAGTCGGGGAACATGCGCTCGAGCGTGAGCGCGTAGAGGACGGGCTGGAGGATCTCGCCGCCGCCGATGACGGTCTCGTCCTTCTTCGCCTTGATCTTGCCCGTCTTGTGGTCGGTGGCGCGGAGGGCGCCGTCCTTCCTTCGCTCGACGAGATCGATCGAGCCGCGGAGGCGCAGGCCGATGTCGAGCCGTACCGGCTCGTCGGTGCTCTTCACGTCCTGCGCGCGCGGATCCTTGAGGCCGAACGAGAGCTCGAAGTGCACCGGCGTCCAGTCGGAGTCCTCGAGCATGCGGCGAAGCCACTCGCGGAGGTCCGCTCCGATGCCGGTGATCGAGTCGTCCCACACGCGTCCGATCGCCGGGTGGAGGCGCTCGCGATACTCGCCCGCGACCTCGGGGAGGATGGCGTCGAGCCGCTCCCGCGCGGCCTCGAGCGTGTCCGCTGTCATGGGGAGCAAGCCGTCGTCGCGCAGGCGCGTGAGGAGGCGGTACTGGACCTCGTGGACGAGCGAGCCCTTGGTGAGGGGATCCATGTCCTCGATCGCGGCGGGCTCCTCGCGAGGCGCGAGCTTGTGCACCGCGGAGAGGAGGAAGCGGTAAGGACACGCGGCGAAGTTCTGGAGCGCCGTCGGCGAGAACGACCGCTTGTCGGTCGCGTGCTCGTGGATCGCCGCGAGCGCCTCGGGCGGCGGATTGACGAGGCCGTCCGAGGGGCGGAGCGCCTTCGGGTCCCAGCGCATCCAGCGGAAGCGGAGCGCGCGGGAGAGATGCGGGTTGGCGTCGACGAGGTAGCGGCCTTCGCCGTTGACCTCGTTCTCCGGCTTCTCGAGGACGTTCTTGAGGAGCGCGAGATCGTACTCCGCCTCGTCGATCGCGTCTTCGCGCTTCGCCGGTGCAGGCCAGCCGATGCGCGCCTCGGCCGTGCTCGCCGCCTTCTCGGCGAGGTGCTCGAAGTCTCCGAGCTGACCCTCGGCGACGCGGAGCACCTCGAGGCCGTAGAACGACGGCGTGCGCGGACGGGCCTGCTCGACGTCGAGGCGAGGGTAGGAGAGGACGACGCGTCGCTTCGCGGCGCCGACCGCGAGCCGGAGCGCGAGACGCTCGTCGTCGGTGCGGTCTTTGTTCGTCGGCAGATCGGGTGAGAGCTTCTCGCGTGCAGCGTCGAGGAGGAGCGGATCCTCGACGACCTTCTGCGGGAAGATCTTCTCCGCCAGGCCGGGCACGAAGACGACGTCGAACGCGAGGCCGCGCGCCTCGTCCGTCGTCGCGACGAACACCTTGCCGTAACGACGTCCGAGCTCGGGGATGCGGAGCTGCGAGAGCCGCGGCTCGAGCACGAGGCGAACCTCGCTGATGTCGATGTTCGCCACCTTCGACATCGGCTCGAGCTCGCCGAGCACGGCGAGGACGCGATCCGGGCGGCGAAGGGCGCGTGACGCGAGCGCGCCGAGCTTCTCGATCCATTCGCCCCAGGTGGCGCTCCGAGGGAGCGCGGCGAGGTCGTCGACGAGCGGGAGCGCGAAGCGTCGCAGCGCTTCGAGCGCGGCGAGCTCGCGTCGCAGGCCGTCGGCGAGCGCGGTCTCGTCCTTCTTGTCGTACGCCTCGATGTCGTCTGCCAGCTTCGCGGCGAGCCCGGCGAGGCGGCTTCGCCAGCGCCCCGCCTCGCCGATGACCGCGGCCTCGACGAGGAGGCGCTCCCAGTGACGTGGCGTGCGGAGCGTCCCGAACGCGGCGCCCTGATCCTCCTCGGCGACGGGCGGTGCCTGCGGCTCGGAGAGGAGCGCCTCGTCGGGCTGTTCGGGGCGCTCCTCGGCGGCGCCCGCCCCGACGAGCGCGTGGAGCGTCTCGTCATCGGGTGCAGCGACGCGATCGGCGCGAGGCAGTGCGGGCGGAGGCGCGCCGTCCTTGCCCTCGTCGGGGACCTCGCCGAGCGACAGGTATTCGGAGAAGCGACGCGCGGAGAGCTGCTCGGCGGCGCATGCGAGGAGCGCGAGGAAGGCGCGCCCGGAAGGATCGGGGCGCGTCGTCCCGCGCGCGAAGTAGACGGGGATCTTCGCTCGTCGGAACGCCTCGACGACGTGCGCGCCGTAGCGCGGTGCGCGGAGGAGGACGGCCATCCGGTCGAGCGGCGTTCGGGACTCGGCGGCCTCGGCGAGGACGAGCCGCGCGATCTCCACGCACTCACGGCTCTCGCCGGGCGCCGAGAGCACCGTCACGGCTTCGTCGGGGACCCTGGTGCCCTCGGCGGCGGTTGCACCGAAGAGGCCTGACCAAAGCTGCGCGAGCGGTCCCTCCGTCGCATCCGGGACGTGCTCCTCGCGTTTCGTCACGTCGAGGGCGGCGGACGCAAGCTCGAGCGCGCGCTCGTCGCCGGTCGGGATCACGGCGAGGGCGGCGGGGGCCTTCTCGACGAGCGCCTCGACGAGCTCGCGCTCCGCCCGGCTCCGCAGCGGGACGTCGAGGAGAAGGAGCGCGGCGCTCGCCGGGGCCAGACCCGTCCGGCCGCGCGCCACTTCGGTCGCGATCGCGAGCGTCCGCGCGCGATCGGCGAGCTTCGTGGCCTCCAGCTCCGCCTCGTAGGCGGCGAGCAGTCGAGCGAGCGTGGGGTCGGCGATCTTCTCGGCGCGCGCGAGGCGAAGCTCGCCGAGCGTGCGTGCGAGCGCTCGCGGGAGGCCGGGCCGCTCGCGAATCGGAGCGAGGCGGCCGAGCGTATCGCCGTGATTGTGGACGACGCGTGCGCACAGCGCCTCGAGCGCGAGGGCGCTCGCGGGGACGAGCCCAAGCCGGGCGAGCTCCGTCCGTGCGAGTGACGCGGCGAGAGCGCCGAGCGTCGTGCGCTGCCATCCGAGCGATGCGCGGAGCCCGTTGCTGCGCGCGATCGCGGTTCGCGCGACCTCGGCCGCGGCGTCGATCGACGCCGCGACGATGGTGACGTGTGGCTCGCGCCGTCCGCCGAGCCACTCTGCTGCGCGATCGACACGCGCTCGCGCGCTCGGGCTCTCGAAAACGACGCGAGACATGGAGGTCTGCTCTTACACGGCCCGCTCGAGCCCTGCCACCCGCAAGCACCGCAGGACGCAGCAGGATTGCCCGAGCGGGCGCTCTTCGAGACCACCCGTTCTCGGGCCCCGCCGCGTCGCCCGGCCATCGGCTCGGAGCGTTTCGGCAGCGGTTGGCTTCGTGTCTGGCCTCGAGAGGCCTGGCGTCCCCGGTACGATTCGAACGTACGACCGCCGCTTTAGGAAAGCGGTGCTCTATCCAGCTGAGCTACGAGGACTCAAGATCTCGACTTAGCCGACCAGGAGCGCGGCGTCGAGTGCCCTCGTGATCTTACGGACGGGGGGCGTCCGGTTGTGGTCCCCCATGCCGAGGAGCCACGGTCGCGCCGCTGTCGGTACCGCCCGTGGGCAGAGTTGATGATGAGGACGTTCTCGGTCGACGTTCTGTGTCAGCCCGCGTTCCTCGGGCCGGCTTCGGCTGGTGGCGCACCGCTGGGGCCGGAGGCAAGAAGAGACCGTGCGGGCCGTGATTCGTGGGGATGCGGCACCCACGCGCGGCGGAGGATCGAGCCGACCCGCTAGGGATGTGGCCCGCGACAGCGAACCGAGTCGAAGGCCTGCGGTAGCGGGAAGGACGGATGCTGTGCTCGGTGCAGTCGCCGAGCGCGGTCGAGCACGCCTCACGGGCGACGGTCATGGACGCGACGCGACGCGTCCGTGGACGTGACGAGGCTCTCTCCCACCATCCTGAGCGTCCGGCACTGGTCTCGCCTCCTCGGCGGGCTGCTGTACGCCACCTCACCTCGCCTGCGATGGCCGCAGCTCCTCCAGAGAACGTTCGACGTCGATATCCTCGACTGCCCGAAGTGCAAGGGCCGGCTTCGGCTCATCGAGACCGTCGTCGAGAAGGGCGCCGCGCGCCAGATTCTGGAACGCCTCGGCTTTCCGGTCGAAGCTCCGCGGCTGGTCCGCGCCCGCGATCCGACTACGCTCGACGGCGACGAGCCCGACGCCGCGTAGTGAGCGAGCCGTGCCAACTGCTGGCTCGAGCGGGACCGTGCGCCGTTTGGGCGTGATCGACGGGGCGTTTCCGTTCTGGCTGAAACTTCGTACGTCGGACGTTATGTCGTCTGCGGAGCCCGCTCGTCTTGATCGCCGGCTGCGCTTTGCACTTCCCTTCTCGCCCCCGACTACGATGGGATGAAGCAGGACGAGATCTACCGGGACGAGCTGGGCCCAAAGCCGAAGATGGTTCACGAGAAGGGGGACGCTTGTTGGCGGTTCTTCAATCTCCCTTGAGCTCTGGAGACTGCCTTGAATTCAGCCGATAACCCTATCGACCAGCGACGCGGCGATGGCGAGTACGAAGTCCGCGAGGTCTTGCGGGTCGTCCTCTACGTCCGCGTTCCACATCTTCTGTGCAATGAGGCAATAAGTGGAGCCATCGAGGACTTGCTTCAGTCTCCCGCCGGTGCGCAGCTGCGATACATGGCAGACTCCTCAGGTGACTGGCGAGCGTATCCGCGAGAGGAGATCACGCGCAGGATGCGCGCAAGCCTTGTGGGCGCTGCGGGAACCATCAATGGCACGCTCAGTCTGACGAGCGATCCCACTTCAAGCGCACCTGACTTTTACCTTGAATACAACGGCTTCGCGATCGATCGACCGCTCTTCCGTGATCGCGCGGGCTTCATGTTCTTCTGGGTCCCGTCATCCTGGGTGCGCTCGAGCCAGGAGTTGGTTATTTCCACTGTCAGTGCGCTGGCTGTGCATTTACCGATCTCGTTCGCCTCTGCTGACTTAACCATAGTCGGCAAGTCTGAGCGTGCCCAGCAATTGGTCAACCGCTACATGGGTATCGATGTCGCTGACGTTTCCAGTACAGCCATTGACCTCGGGGACAGGGTCGCCGGGGTGTTCTGGCTCAACGTGTACGGCCCGAACGTGGCGAAGTTGGTTCGCGAACGCTATCTGGCGTCTGACAGCCTACAGGCCGCATGGCGTGCGACTGAGCTACCTCGCGGTAGGCTAATGCTGCTAGCAGACTCTGGCCCTCAACGCGGCGACAAGAATCGAAAGGAAGCGCTGGTGGACCGTGAAGCTCTGGCAGTCCAACTCGCGGAAGGGGACCTTCTTCATATACCAACACGCAGCGTGTACTTCGATCGCACACCGGAGGACAGCGGAGAGGAACTGCAGATGCGATGGCACCGGCGCTATTTGGACCTGGCCTGAACCCCCCCCGGTTCTCGCTGCCGCCTCCACGACGCAAGCGTGACCTTCGGTCATTGCAGCCTTCATCCCATCTGGCGAGCATCGTGGCAGAGACGGACGAGACCCATCCTGAGTTCGTTCGGCGATGCGGTCTTGGAGGGACCGATGAGGTCACGCAGCTGTCGGTGCGACGGGGTCAGGCGCGCACTCGGAAGTGCGCGCGGGCACGCTGCGGTCGCAACTTGACGCCAAAAGCGTGGCTCGACCGAGGGAGCGTGAGTCCGCGCCAGCAGCCGCGTGCGAAGCCGGTTGCGGACACTGCGGAGGCTCGTATCAGGCGACCGCAGCTACTGGTGGTGGCGCGCAGAGGAAGACGAAGGCGCGTACGCGATACGTGCCGTACGGAAAGACGACGTCGCGCTCGCCACGCATGGCGCGCAGAACCGCGGCGCGGCGTTCGGCACGGAATGCGATGAGTGCATCGAGCTCCCGAAGCCGTCGCGCCTTGCCGAGGCAGGCGAGATGGGGCCGGAGTCCGCGACGAGGTTCGACGGTCTTTGGAGTATCCGTCGGCTCCGCGCGGAGGATCGCCTTTCGCCCGAGCACGCGACGCCCAGCGGCTACTCGCTCTTCGCGAGCCCGCGCCTCTTCGCGCAGTACAGCGTCCTGGACCTTGGCGCTCCACTCCGCGTCCGAGAGGTCTTCGAAGCCGTCGGGACATTCGAGGCGAATCGTGACCTCATCGGGCATCTTACCGTCGGGCCGGAAGAAGCCGCGCGGACGCTTCACGGTCTTCGAGCGTCCGGAAAGATGGAGGCCGAGCGAGCATGCGCCCGGCCAATCCGCGACGCGCTCCGCGAGATGCTCAGCGAAAGGACTGGCCGGCAGGTAGACGAGCTTGGCGAATCGGTCGGCGGGCTCGACGAGGTAGATGGCGTTCGGTCGTCGGAGGCGACATGGCGTACGACGGCGCAACGCCCGCCGGGGATCGTCTTCTCGACAACGCCGGCGTCGTTCGGCGGAACCTTGCGCTTCGTCGAAGCGCAAAGGTCGAAGCGAGGCTCCTCCACCCCTGAAGGACACGGCGGGCAAGGGATACTGAATGTGGCGCTCGTGCTTCGGGAGAGGCCGTTCTGGATGCGCCACTCCTTGAACCTGCGAATCGAGCACCGATGCGCTTCGGGTCGCCTCGGTGCTCGAGGGCGGCCACCCGGGGTTGGCTAAAGTCGACCACTCGAAGGTCGCGGGACTCAGGCGAGCGAGCTCGACTCGCCGTCGATGCGCGAAGACGCTCGTACGTCGTGCTCCAGTCCTCCCACGCGGGCGATCTGCGGAACTCCGACGGAGTCTGTCCGAAGACCTGCTTGAATGCGCGACTGAAGGCCTCGTGACTGTCGTAGCCGCTGGCGAGGGCGATCGCGAGAACGGAGTCGTGCTGGTAGAACGCCAGGCGGAACGATGCCCGCCGAAACCGGAGCAGTCGCACGTATTCGTGCATGCTGACGCCGAAGGTCGCCGAGAACTGCCGGTGAAAGTGATACTTCGAGACGCCGGCCATTGCGCCGAGGCGCTCGAGGGAAAGACCGCCGTCGAGATGTTGGTCGATGTGCTCGAAGACCCGGCGGAAGCGGTGGGCGTAGGCCTCCATCGTCATCGTCGAAGCGTTCGATCGAGGAAGGCGCAAACATCCGTTCCGAGCCTCTCGTGGAAGCCGGCACGGTCGAAGTCCGGCGGATCGTGCCAGCCGGCAGACGGAGGGAGCGTGCTCAGAAACGAGAGGTGACCGGCGTGCTCGACGCGCCGGTGGTCCACCTTCAGCCTGTCCGGAACCCGGCATCTGTCGCATGAGGGGGGGCACGTTCTCGCGCATTCTCCAATGCGTGCGAACGGATATCGCGTCTCGAGACTTGGCAGAAACCACCAGTTCGCTAGCCAGGATTTCAGACCAAACAGGCTTTTGAAAGCGTGAATTTACTCCCCGTCGGTTTCATAGTTCGTTCGGCTGCAGCCTGCCCAATGGCGCGGTCAACAGGACGCAGGAGATTCTGCGGAAAGCTAGAGTCGCGTTGATTGACCTTGGTTCTATCCTCTTCGCGTCGGCAATTGGGGCACTACGGAACGCTATGCAGTATCTTGCAAAATCATCTCGCTTGCCTTTTCACCAATCATGATACAGGGCACGTTCGTATTGCAGCTCGTAATGGTCGGCATAATTGACGCGTCGACCACCCGCAACCCATCCATACCATGAACGCGCAGGCGGTCATCGACGACTGCCGATGCATCACTTCCCATTTTGCAGGTTCCCACCGGATGGTAGATGCTGTCGCTCTTCGCTCTGATGTAGTCATCCAGATCCGAATCAGAAGTCATGTCCTTGCCTGGGGAATATTCCTCGCCTCGAATATCATCGAACGCGCGCTGCGAGACAATGTCTCGGAACAGGCGTAGCGCATCCCGCAATGTGCGCATGTCTGCAGGAGCAGACAGATAATTTGGGTCAACACGCGGCAAATCGATTGGATCTGAGGACTTTGCCAGCACCGACCCGCGGCTTTCTGGACGAGACTTGTTGATCAGTCCCATGAAGCCTTCGACCGGCACAATCTTGCGCCCGTGATCGTTGTACATGATGTTGAGCAGGTGGAACTGCACGTCTGGCGAGGGTATATCTGGACGTGTTCGGAGAAAGCTCATCACCTCGACTCCCGGCGCGGCAGCTACACCATCGCCCGTCAGAAAATACTGCAACGCGCACAGCATCTGACGGTGACGGCGCAAATACTTCAGCTTGGAGCAAGCCTCCTTCAGACGGAACTGGACCGGTATCGCAACATGATCCTGCAAATTGCGTCCCACCCCGGGCAAATCAAGTCGCGCGTTGATGCCGCTCTGCTTGAGATGCCGCTGATCCCCAATACCCGACAGCTGCAAAATATGCGGAGAATTGAATGCGCCGCCGCAAAGCAACACTTCTTGGTCGGCATACACGTGGCACAGACGCCCTCGCCTCAGGTATTCCACACCGACCGCACGATTTCTCTCGATGATGATGCGGGTGACCCGCGCCTTCACGATGATGCGCAGGTTCTTTCGATGCTTGACTGGCGTGACATAACCTCGTGAAACACTCGACCTAATGCCATGACCTATCGCCGCATCACAAGGCCCAGTCCCTTCTTGATTACCCGAGTTCAGGTCTTCATTGTAAGCATAGCCAGCTTCGCTGCTGGCTCGCAGCCAAGCCTGAGAAATGGGATTGTCGAGACCGGCGCGCGACGTTCTGATTGGCCCGTCGCGACCATGCCCAAACGCTTCGCCCCCATGCCAGCACTCCGCCTTGACAAAATAGGGGAGCACGCTTTCATAATCCCAGCCCGCGTTACCCAACTGAGCCCAGTGATCATAATCCTGCCGATGGCCTCTCATATGAATCATGGCGTTTATCACCGAGCAACCTCCCACGCTGCGGCCGCGTGGGAGGAACATTCTCCTGTTATCTGCGTGCTGCTGGGGTTCGGTGTGATATCCCCAGTCCAGCTTTCCCGACTGCATCAGATGAAAGTATCCTGCGGGCATATGGATGAGCGGGCTTTTGTCCCAACCACCAGCCTCCAGCACGACGACTTCGACATCGGGATTTTCAGAAAGGCGATTGGCTAGTACGCATCCGGCCGAGCCGGCACCAACGATGACGAATGTGGCCACTGTCTGATCTCGCTATGGTGTAGTACGACGCAACTCGTTCGGTAGGCTCGTCTAGCGACGGCGAAACAAGGGTTGAAGCTTGTCCATGTATATCAAGAACCGTGGCGCAGAGTCGCTTTCAGACGCTATTCGCCATTGGTAAGGATCGTCGATCGCAATCCATTGCTACTCATCTGCTTCGGTGGAGTTGACGTTCCGGAACGCCATCAATAGTACCTGTAACCCCATGCACGAATTCATTCTCGACCAAAGCCTCCTTGGTCACGGAGCGATATCGACAGTGGGTGGAAAATCAAGCGAAGCAGTGATAACCATCTCATGCTCGAGCCGCACCTGCGCCGCCTCGAACAGGCACTTCCAGAGCCCCGGGATGGCCGCAGCAGGCATTCGCCCACAGGCCAGCAGAATGATATTTCTCCTTGCTGCGCCTGTGTATCAACATCTCGCCAGCGGAATTGAGAACGAATACGGAAAGGGCGCGGCGCAGATCGCCGTCAACATGAACAGCAAGTTTGCCTTCTGTCCATGGATGCGATCCTCTTCGTCCACCAACGCCAGAAGGGGCTCGCGCTGAACTTGCCTTTCATTAATGCGCCACTCTCCAGATACGGTCCTATCGAACTGCCAAGTGCTTGAAGCCAGTTCCGCCTAGGCGAACAACAGCAGCCCCACCCAGACAAGGAAAATACAGACCAAACCTGCGAGCAGCACCGCGCCGCTCACGGCAATGCAGCCCAGCATCTTCATGGCGGGAGGCACCGGCACCGAGCGGATTGCAGCGGAAAGCCGCTGATCGTCCTGGTCATCCGAGCGGGCAGTCCACTGATTCACTCCTCCAGTTCCAAAAATCATCCGGAACCGTAATCCAAGGCTTCTGCCCTGCAAGACCGGCTGGCCTATCCAACTTGCAATCTCATCGTTATAGGCAATCGGACTTCGCTGAATGGTATGCCGCGGCGATTCGGCATACTGCTTGAGATTGCGCTCCTTGTCCTGTTCAATCCTGCTTTTCATGGAACGCACTGGCGGCAGCGCTACCTTGCTCTTGATGAGCTCGATGAGCCAGCGCGCCTGCATCTCGGACATCGAAAGAAGGCCCCCGGACTCTGGCTGCACCAGCCCTATAAACGACAGGCTGGAACCGATCTCCGGAACGAACATGTTCATGTAAAGATTCACATCATTGACATGGCCCCCAAAGACTGCCGAGCGAATCTCCTCTGGAAGAAATGGGAAAGAGATTTGATATCCAGTGCAGAGAATGATTGTGTCGGCTTTGTGCGAACATTCGTCGCCGAATATCACCCTGTCGCCAACAATCCGCTGAATTTCTCCCTTTGCCTCTATCTGCCTGTTCTGAAGCAGATGAATGAAGCGTGTTCCCAGCGTCGGATGAGAGCGAAGGGCTCTGTGCTTTGGCTTCAAGCCAAATTTATCCGGATGCCCGACAGTGAGAAGGATTGCTTTTTCATAAGCAGCAGAAACCCACTGCCACGGAAGCCATTTGATTAGCCTGGGCGCATAGAGATCGGCAGGATAACCAAACACATGGTTCGAGAGTACCCATGCTCCGGAGCGAGCACTGACCGTGACGGACCGAGCTCTTTCAGCTACATCGCAGGCGACATCCACTCCACTATTTCCCAAACCGACGACGACGACGTCCTTATCGTCGACGTCGCAGAAGCGATTGCCTTTGTACTGAGCGCTGTGGAGTACTGTCCCGTTAAAATCATTCAGCCCGGGAATGTCCGGGTAAAGTGGCACAGAATGATGTCCTGATGCAATTGAGACGAAGCGGGTAGACCAGGAATCAGCCGTATGGCCATCCGTGGTCCGCGTCGACACGACCCACCGATCCTGCGCCGATTGCTCTAACCCGATGACTTGGGTGCCAAAACGTATATGCTCGAGGATCCCATGGTGCTGGACATAGTCACTTATGTACTTGTGCATTTCCCTGTTATCGGGAAAGTCCGGCGCTCCGTCCGGAAAAGGGAACCCCGCGAAAGCATAGTTATGCTTGCTGACGTTGATCCGGGTCGAATACATGACGCCGCCGGGCTTGTCCGGATCGAAAGCCCAGATGCCCCCAACTCGGAATGTCTGCTCGAGCACCAACACTGAAAGCCCGGCCGAAAGCGCATGCTTTGCAACGGCAAGACCGCTTATTCCTGCTCCTATGACGATCAGGTCATATTGTCGACGAGCACTGTCGCAATGAGTAGGCATTCAGTAATGTCTCATTAGAATGATGTCGGACAGCTCGCGCACGATGTTCATGCCTATGCTGTCTGGGAAGTTCTGCTGCAATCGGGAGAACGCCTCCTGCAGACTGTCATGCGCTTGATCGCGACAACGCTGTGGCACACCCATTTCGACAATCTCCTGTGCCACTTGAAGCGCCACGGGCCCGTTGTTCTTTGCTCGTCTGATGTCTCTTATCAAGCGAGCTCGTTGTTCGCCAGATACCGAGTTCAGCGCCGAGATGACAGGAAGCGTCGTCTTCCCCCTACGCAGATCATCCCCTCGTTTGGGATCGTCGTCTCGAAGCCCAACCAGATCCAGAGCATCATCCACCGTCTGAAACGCAGACCCGAGGCACTGGAAGAAGCTACCCAGCGCCGCAACCTGTTGTGCAGTGCCTCGACCGATGATACCGCCAATCCTCGCATACGTCCGAAATGGCATTCCGGACTTAAGAAGGTCGCAATAATGAATCTTGGCGCTGATCGAGCGTAGCTCGTCGGCGGTGGGCTCATCTGTCAACGTATCGATGTCGAGCTGATGATCGATTCCCTGGCCGATGTGCGCGACTCGTATAAGGTCTATATATTCCCCATACACAGCCGCCTTCTGCTCGACCGTCAAACCCGATCGCTCGATAATCTGCTGCACGATGAAATAGGCCAGGCTTCCGGAGTTGATTGCGGTGGCCACACCGTGAATCTCATGACAGGCAGCCCCCCCGCGCCGTATAGGAGAGCCATCCTGCACATCGTCAATAATCAAGGCTCCGGTGTGAAGGAGTTCCCCAAAGACCAGCCAATCGCTGCACGCGTCGAATGGCGTGCCAACCAGCTCTGAGCAAAGCGCCACAGTCACGCCCCTCCAGAGCTGACCACCACGCTCGATGATGTCTCTTAACGGGCTCAGCACCGGTGGCAGGCACTGGGCAGGAAACGCATCAATGCAAAGGTCGTCGTACTCCCGACATCCGAAAAGTGCTTGAACGTCTGGCAAGTCCGTGCCATTGGGCAAAATTCGCTCGATCGCGCGATGTGCATAGCCATTGACCCGCTCAAGAAAAGCGTCGACGGGTACCAGTGCTTTCCTGGTACAGATAAAGAGCCCAATTTCGTCAACAGACTTGCTGTCGACCTCCCCCTGGATCTCGCATAGACCTAGCCACCTTGGACAGCCTTCGTACAAGACGACGGACTCGGACATGGGCACGATGGCGCTTATCGTCAGACTTGCCGACGGCGCGTCTACGGTGAGCTTTGTCGGGTAGCTTTCAAAGGTAAGGCCACTGGTCCAGTGCTCCACAGCCTGCACATTGAGCGGCTGATCCGTATCTTGCCAACGGCCACAAGAAGGAATCAGCACACCGTGTTGTGCTGCTATCACGGGTGGCCCCGGATATTCGTCGGAGCACGTCCACGTCTTGACAGTCAATAGCGTGTCAGATGCCGTGCCAGTACTGATGTAGCCACCCGTTGACAAGCCCGATGATGAACGAAGATCGAACTTGAGCGTATCCAACCGGCCCGCTATCGCCAACCCTGACGGATTTGATCGGAGCACCAATTGCACGTCGGCTCCGGCGGCAATCGAGCAGATCAATAGATCGGGCTCGTCAGGATCGCTTTCAATAGCGACCTGGGCTCCCCAATGAACTCGTCCGCCGAATGGATTGTCCCCCGGGACGCCAGGTAAACAAAACAGCTCGTATCTGGCCGAGCCGATCGCCTCGACAATCTGCACATAGCAGCCTCGCTCGCCCGAGAGGTTTCGAATCAGCTCTATGTAAAACAGCCATCGTCGAGACGAAAGGGTGCGCGCATCCAATATGAGTCGAAACGTACTGGACCATTCACAGCTGTCATTGAAAGAAAGTAGTGAAGCCTGGCGGTGATTCTCAGCAGGACAAGGCACGGCATCGCTCCCGCATGTGCGGCATACGAGGTTATCGAAGAGGCGCGCAATCTTTTATCTCTGGTAACGGTCAAAGAACTTCCGTACCGTGCCAAAAGCATCGACGGCCTCTGGCAAGGCAGCAGCAAGCCACCATCCATGGCACAGGCCTTCCCAGACATGGAGTTCTGCTGGTACGCCAGCCGCCAATAGTGCTCTGTGAGAACACAGTACTGTACTCAGCGTTTCATCTCGCCCTCCGCCCAAGAATACCGTGGGCGGGAACTGCGCAAGTATCTCAGGCGAGAACAGCGGTGCGACCGAGGGCGAGCATGGATCCACATCCCCAAGAAAAACCGTCAGATCGGTCGCAAGCGGCGTGGGCGTCGCGCCGCCATAGAAAACATAGCCCTCCAACGCCGCGGCGTAATGTCCCGTATCGCCGCGCGAGCCTGAGGGGGAAAGAACCTGCGACAGGCCTGCGCTAAAGAGCGCCAAGGCAGCTGGCCGCGGAATATCCTCGCTGATCATGCGAGTCACCGCCATCTGCATGAGTTGACCACCCGCTGACGTTCCCACCAGGGCGATCGATTCTGGCTTCTGTTGCTTGAGCAGCGCTTGATACACCGCCAGAATTTGATTGATCTGTGTGGGGAATTTGCTTTCCGGTGCCAACGAGTAGTCGATGGATATCACCTTGATATTAGCCACGGATGACAGACCGATGGCTTCGGATATGGCGCCCTGCCCGTTGCAAAAGGCACCCGCATGCGCAAACAGGACAATGCGGGAAGTTCCAGCGGCTGCGGCCGCATCGCCCGACGGTGAAATCACGTCGACGTTGACTCCCGCAATGACATCCCGTTGGATTGCCACGGGAAAGACCCCTCTTGCCTGAGCCACCAGAAGATCCCAGACGCCTTTCCAACGATTACGAGCGTCATCCCAGGTTTCGTCTTCGTTGCGCACGAGATTGCCTGGGGCCATGTGCAGAAAGGAGGCATAGAACTGTTGTGCGTAAGGCGAGAGTGCTTCCGACATGGGAACAGTGATCGAAGGCAGCGTGACTGCTCCGCTCAGATTAACATCCATAGGCACGGCGTTCTCCTTGTGCTTCGCTTAGGTTGGCGGAATCAATCAGGGTTCTTGCGAGAGCGACGCTGTCGTCTGACGTCAAGAGCGCTCAGTGCGCCTCACGTTCATGAGGTGTCCTATACCCGGCATGCGCAGGCCATCGTCCCGGCTCTGGAGATATCGAGTCTGCATTTCTTCCGGAGAAAGATCGGCGATGACTTCGAATCCCATGTCCTTGATTTGATCTGCAAACGGAGTGGGATCAAACCCCGGGCGCAGCGTTTCGCCGCGCTGCGCTCCTGCTTGTCGTACGACATCCAGGATTGGGCGGTCTTCTGCATAAACGAATGGAGCGGCAACGGGGTACTCAAAGACTATCTCGCTATCGGACACCGAGGCCGCAATGGCGCGAAGCGTCGAAAAGACGGCGTCATCGGTCAGATACCAGACCACGCCTAACCAAGTGAAGAAGGTGGGCTTGCGGATATCAAAACCGTGCAACGCCAACTTTTCAAAGAGTGCCTCGCGCTCGAAATTGACCGGTACAAACGTGACCTGGCTTTCCAGCTCGGGCGCCTGAGACCGAACAAGCGAACGCTTCCACTCCTGCATCGCGGGCAGGTCGACTTCGAAGACGTGAACCCCCCGCTTTTGAAGCCCCAAGCGATAAGCCGATGAATCCAGGCCTGCGCCAAGGACGACATACTGAGTCACCCCGCGAGCGACCGCCTGCATCAAACGATCTTCGGCAATTCTGCTTCTTACGACAATGCCCGAGCGGATTGCTCTCAGCAAGCCAGCGGCAGCGGAATCCGAATACGGTGAGAGCAACCCCTTGCGAATATTTCCTAACGCTTGATCAAGAGCCTCATTCGACGCAAGGCCACAAAAGCCAAGCGCAAATTCATCGTGGAGAAGTTTCGGAGCATCATCCTGAAGAGTATGGACGGCTCGCATCATGGCGGCAAAGTCTGCGGTCAGACTACGTACGGCTTGCTTCAACGTTCTCTCCAAACGGTGGTTAGAAAAACACGAGCCGATAGAGACATCTGCGATGTCATCTGTAAGGAAAGATTGAATGATTGTGTCGCATAAGTTCTAAGTTTTTTCGTTAACAGTAGTGGTCTGCACGCCTGGTGCGGGCACGTCTTCTGCCTCGTAGCCCGTGTCATGCGAGGTGAGAGTGGTGTCCGACGGAAGGACGACGGTGTGGATTTGTTGATCGGACGGGCCGATGGCACGCGCCTGTAGACCGGGCCGCTGAGGTCACAATCTTCACGGAAAGTGTATTATCACGGTCGGGATGGTTGGGCAAGTGTTCGCCGTGACAGTTCTGGGGGCCATAATGGCGGTGAGCCTCCCGCGCTTCCGTGGACACTCCGCGTAGCGCGAATATGCGCGAGGAGTGTTCAGCGCCTGCAGATGGAGCGCGAAATTCTAAAAACGGCGGCCACCTTTTTCGTAAGCGTACGGCCACCACCGTCGTGACGTCGTAGCGATCCTCCAGGATGGTTCTGCGCCAGGCGATTCCGATGGCGCGCGGAAAGTGGTCGGAGGTCGAAGCTCGCGGTGTACTCGAGGCTTGGCGCAGGAGCGGGCTTCCGCTGGAACGATTCGCGAGGCAGCGAGGGTTCGTCCCGCAGCGCCTTCAGTGGTGGAAGCGCAAGCTGGCAGCCGCCGAGATGAGCAACGCACTGAGCCCGGCGACGGAGCTTTCGCCGGTGCGCATTACGTCGGAGCCGCGCCGGGGCGAGCCGGTGACCGTGTTGCTTCGCACGGGCCACATGCTCAAGGTCGCCCATGGCTTCGATGAAGAGGCCTTCGCACGCGTCGTCGCTCTGCTCGAGGGGACCTGATGCTCGGACTGCCGCCGAGCGTCCGCATCTACTTCGCCGCGGAGCCCACCGACATGCGCAAGGGCATCGACGGCCTGAGAGCGATCCTCGAAGCGACGCTGCGGCGAGATCCCTACGAGGGCCATCTCTTCGTGTTCGTCGGCAAGGCGAAGGACAAGGTGAAGATCCTCTTCTGGGACCGGTCCGGCTTCGTGCTGTACCTCAAGCGTCTCGAGAAGGGCCGCTTCCAGCTGCCCGTCGTCGACCAGCGCCGCAAGCATGTCGAGATGGAGCCCGCCCAGCTCGCGATGCTCCTCGACGGAATCGATCTCAACGCCCGCCGCCTCGCTCGATGGACTCCAGATCAGGAAGAGGGGATCGACACAGATCGCCGACTGTGATCAAAGCTGGTCGATGGTCGTGCCGCCCGTGGACCATGACTGCTCGCTGCAGAAGGTCGTCGACGATCTGGCCGACCGGCTCGCGAAGCTCGAGCACGAGAACGCGCAGCTAAAGAAATCGCTGTTCGGCGCGCTCTGCCGCGGGGTCGCGCGGCTTCGGTTCGACGGATGCGCGGAGACGCGGCTCGTCGCTTGGTGGTCTTGTTGGGACTTTCTGCGCAGGCTGCGCAAGGTGGATGCGCGGGCTGCGCATGTTCGGCAACCGGTGGTGCACACGGGTCGAAAGCCCCACGCCGCGCTGGACCTCGTGGTAGCCAGTGGCGACATTGGCGGCGGTGATGTTGCTTCGAACCCGTCACGCAGTCGTGTGCGCCGTGCTGGGCTCGCTCATCGTGCCCACCTCCGCACGTGCCGAAGCAAACACCGAGCGACCGATCGCTGTCGCGCTCGAATACGACGTCCCCGACGCGTGCCCTTCGGTCGAGACGTTTCGCCAGCAGATCGAAGCGCGAGGCTCGGAGCGTGCTCTCTTCCTCAAGTCGGCAGACGGGGACGCCACACAAGGCAGGCTTCGCGTTCGCGTTCTCGTGACGGCGGAGCGCTACGGGCGCGCCCGCGCTCAGCTCACGATCGTGAGCTCTCGTGGCGATACGAGCGAGCGCGCCTTCGACGCGGCCACATGCGAAGAGGTCGTCGACGCGAGTGCCCTCCTCGTCGCGATCGCGATGGAGGCGGAGCGCGGGACGAGCGAACCGAAGGCGCCCCCTCGCGCAGCACTCCCCGCGTCGAGCAAGCCATCGCCCCTGTCGTTCCTCGTTTACGCTGGCGCAGGCGTCGGTGCAGGCCTTGGCCCGAGCTTCGGTCCCGCGCTCGAAGGTGGCGTCGGGCTCCGCTCGCGTCATGCCTGGGGCTCCGAGGCTCGGCTCGAAGCCAGGCATGTCAGGCTCGGCACCACCGAGGTCCAGGGCGGCACGGCGCGCTTCGACCTCGTTGCTGGCGCAGTCGAAGGATGCCCGGTTGCGTTTCGTGCATACGGCCTGCGGCTCTCGCCGTGTGCTGCAATCGCGGTTGGGCGGCTCTCAGCGATCGCGTCGGGGTTCGCCAATGCGCGCGAACGCGCGGTCCTCTATTTCGGAGCCGAGATCGGTGGAAGGCTGACGGTCGAGCTGGGACCGGCCTTCTTGGGGATGGAGGCATGGGGCACGCTGCCGTTGACCCGAGAGACGTTCATCTTCGGGACGGCCGGTACAGCGCATCGTCTTGCTTCGCTCGGCATTTCGAGCTCCGCGAGCCTCGGCCTGCATTTCAGGTGATCAATTTGGACGCCGCCGTACATCGGTCAGTGGCGCCTCGTCATGGCCACCGCCTTAGCCTCGACCGTTGCGGCTACTCCGCTCACGCGGGAGCACGCTGATTCCTGTCCACCGCCGACCGACCGGAGCGTGGTGGAGTCGCGGATGCGCGCGTCCGTGCTTGCCCACCACACCTTCGTTTGGCGCTGCCTTCGACGGCTCGGTGTTCCGGAGGCGGGCGCGGACGACGCGGCGCAACAGGTGTTTCTCGTTCTCTCCACGCGTCTTCACGAGGTTCCGACCGAGAGCGAGAAAAAGTTCCTCTTCGCCACGGCCGTTCGCGTCGCGGCGAACGCGCGCCGAGTTCGCGCGAGGGTTCGGGAGGAGGTCTGGCAGGACGATCCGCCCGAAGTCGCGTCGGACGAGCTCGATCCGGAACAGTCGCTGTCTGTCGCCCGCCAGCGCGCGCTCCTCGAAGAGGTCCTCGCGGCGCTGCCGATCGAGATCCGCACCGTCTTCGTCCTGACGGAGTTCGAGAAGATGAGTGCCTCCGAGGTGGCTGCACTCGTCGACGTGCCGATCGGGACGGTGGCCTCGCGGCTCCGCCGCGGACGAACGCTCGTGGAACAACAGATTCGACGTGTTCAGGCTCGTCTCGTCGCGCCGCCTCGCGCACGAAGCGACCGCGGAGAGCAGTCATGACCGACTTTCGCGATGGCCTCTCCGACTTTGGGCGTGGCCTCTTCGAGGCCGCTGACGAGGACCGCCCGGCGCCGCAGGCGCGCGACGCGCTCCTCGCTACAGTCCTCGGCTCGGCTGCGGTGACGACCTCGGTCACCGCCGCGACGGTCTCGGCCGCCGTGAAGGGCGGGCTCGCCGCACATGCAAGTGCGGGGACTGGGCTCGCGACGAAGGGGGCCACGCTCTTCGGAGCGAAGTTCCTCGTCGCGAGTGCGCTCGCCGTGACGACCACCGCGGTGGTGGTGAAGGAGTTGCGCACGATCGACGAACCTCCGCCTGCGATCGTCTCCACGGTTTCATCCAGTAGCCGGACGCTGCCGCAGGCACCTTCGCGAGCACCGGCGATCGTCGAGACCGTGGCTCCTTCGCCGGAAGAGTTGCCTTCGTCGGGTGCCAGCGCGGAAGAGGCGCTGCCACCGCGGGTCGAACCCGTGCCGTTCGCTCCCGCTCCGCTTCCGCCTCCCGCTCCCGTGAAAGCCTACGTCGTGCCGGTGCCCGCCGGTCCGAACGACGTTGGGCGAGACGCGCGCGACCCGCTCGAAGACCGAGCTCTCGCGACCAAGGGCGTCACGGCCGAAGATGAGCTTCCGTCGAGCCTTCGACCTGCACCGGCGTCCGCGGACGAGGCAGTGCCTCCTCCAACTGCGTCGTCTCTTGGAGCGCAGATCGCGCTCATCGACGCCGCGCGCGCCGATATGCGCTCGGGAGATGCACGCGGCGCGTTGGCGAAGGTTCGAGCGTTCGAGCTTCGCTACGGAACTGCGGCCTCCCTTGCTCCGGAGGCGATGCTCGTGCGTGTGCAGGCCCATCTGGCAATGGGGAATCGTGGGCTCGCCGAGGCGACGGCCGATGCGTTGCTCCGCGCGCATCCGTCGAGCTCCGCTGCGCGTCGTGCGACGAATCTCGTCGGCAATCATGATTGAGCGATCGGTTCGAGCGGTGTCCGTACATCGATACGAAGACGCCTCGCCGAGGAGTATGAGAATGAAATCGATTCGAGTGGTGCCTTTCGTATTCGCTTTGCTCGTGGGCTGTTCATCCGCGCCCGTCGATCTCGGTGATCCGGGACGAAGCCGGTCGCCGCAGCAGCAGGAGCGAGATCAGCCAGTTGGTGACCGCAACGGAGCCGAGGGTGGCGACACCCCGCTCGAGGGGCCAAGCACCGAAACCCCTGCGCAGTCCGGCGAGCCGGAGCTCGTACTCGACGCCACGTCTCTTGGTGGCCTGGCAGCGATCCGCGACTTCGATCTTTCCGCGGGCACGCTCTACTACAGCGCGCTGCAGAATGACCGCGTCTCTCTCTTTCGCTACGACATCGCAAGCAAGGCAAACGCCGCCATCGGGGGCGAGCAGGCCGGTGAGCCCTTCGCTTCGGATTTGAGCGGCGTCTTCTACTTCGGAGTGAGGCCGGACTCCTCCGAGAGGGCGATTCTCGGAATGCCAAAGACCAGCGCGGCTCCCGGATGGCTTTCGATCGTTCCGACCTTCGCCACCGCCGTCGCTGTCGATGCTCAGTACGTCTACTGGGTCGAGCGCGGTGAGCTCACTACCAACTTCCGCGTTGCGCGCCGCGAAGCGTTTGCGAGCTCGCCGGTGCCGACGTCTTCGTACGGTCCGGCCATCCGGTTGGGGCCCGACTTCTTCCGCCATCTCGTCGTTGATCAGGGCGTTGCCTATGCCGCAAGCGACCATGGCATGCTCGTCAAGTATGACATCGAGCTTGCGACGACGATGCTCGCGGAGCAGGGCCCGAAGAACGGGTTCGTGGTGAGCGGGACGAACCTCTACTGGATTGACGGCACCGACCTGAAGAGCCTTCCCAAGAACGCCGCCGCGGCCACCCCGCCTTCCACCATCGCCTCTCTGCCGGCGGACGCGAGCAACGTCATCGGCGGCATCGGTCCGAAGGGCGTCTATGTTCTGTCCGTAGCGAAGACGGGCAACGACGGGAGGGTGATTCGTGTCGACCCGGCGACGGCCGCTCAGAAGGAGCTCGCGACGGACCTTTCGGGGCTCGGGAGCGGCATCTTCCGCGAGAACGCGTTCTACTTCGTGACGAACCAGGGCGTCATGCGCCTCGCGGATCAGTAGCCGGCAGCATCGCTTCGCCTTGCCGCTGAGCGATCCCGTTCAGCCGGCAAGGCAGCGTGGTCGCTGCCCGCGCCCTCGTCGCGCGCGGAGGCCGATCGGACGCTCGTGGCCGAGCAGTCGGCACCAGCGTGCTGAGCCTCGGTCCGGGCGTCCAGATCGTGCTCGCGACCGCACCGGTCGACCTCCGGCGCGGGCACGACGGACTCGTTTCGCCGGTGCAGTCGCTGTGGAAGGCCGATCCCTACAGCGGCACGCTGTTCGTCTTCTTCGGTCGCCGCATGGCCCGCGTGAAGATCCTCTTCTTCAGCGCTGGCGGTTTCGTCGTCTATTGTATCCGTTCAGCCAACCACGTCGTTCGGTGCCCGGCGATAGGACGGGGCCTCAGCCGCGCGTGTCGAGCGTGAGGGCGCGGAACCGATTCGCGTTGAGCCGTGTGCAGACGTCGTCGCGCGCGACGGTCTTCTCGCGGAGGGCTTCACGCCCTCTTTCGCGCTCGAGGAGAGGCGGCGGGGCTCCCATCGTCGAGGACGTCGAGCTCGGCGGCGTGACGGCGCCCCCATGCGCAGAGGGCGCTCACGATCGGACGAAGGCTGAGGCCGAGCTTCGTCGCCGTGTAGACGACGCGCGGCGGCACCTCGGCAAACACCTCGCGATGGACGATGCCGTGCTCCTCCATCTCGCGTAGCTGCTGGACCAGCACCTTCTGGCTCACGTCGGGGATCTGTCGACGCAGCTCCGAGAGCCGCATCGGCCCGTCGAAGAGGAAGTACAGGACGTAGACCTTCCAACGACCGCCGAGCACCTTCAGCGCTCGCTCCGCGGGCACGAGCGGGAGCTCCTTGAGGATGCGCATGGTTACCAACTGGTTACTACATCACGAATAGGTAAGTAGGTCGCAAATTGGTCTCTAGTACCGCCTTCATCCATACGGCATCAGAGTCGAGAACAGCAGCACGATCCAGAAAGGAAACTCTGATGCCCGAGACCACTGATCGCCCGACCTCGCCCATCGCCCTCATCACCGGTGGAAGCCGCGGCCTCGGCAGGAGCACGGCGCTTGCCCTCGCCGAGCGCGGAGTCGACGTCATCCTCACGTTCGTCTCTGCGGAGAAAGAGGCGAACGACGTCGTCCGAGCCATCCACGGCAAGGGGCGGAAGGCCGTCGCCCTTCGCCTCGACCTCGGCAAGGCGGCCACCTTCGACGCGTTCGTCGCCGATGTTCGGCGAGAGCTCGAACGGGGTTGGTCCCGCGCATCCCTCGACTTCCTCGTGAACAACGCCGGGATCGGCGGCTACGCGCCGTTCACGGAGACCTCCGAAGCGGCGTTCGACGAGCTCGTCGACGTGCACTTCAAAGGGCCCTTCTTCCTCACCCAGAAGCTCCTTCCGCTGCTCGTCGACGGCGGGCGCATCGTCAACATGTCGACTGGGCTCTCTCGGTACGTCTACCCCGGATTCTCGGTCTATGCCGCGGTCAAGGGTGCGGTCGATGTCCTCACGCGAGCGCTCGCCGTCGAGCTCGGTCCGCGCCGTATCTCGGTGAATGCCGTCGCGCCCGGCGGCATCGTCACGGACTTCGGCGGCGGTGCCATGCGCGATGCAACGCTCCAGAAGGCCGTCGCCGCCGAGACACCGCTCGGACGCGTCGGTGAGCCCGAAGACGTCGCCGGCGTCGTTTCGCTCCTCCTCGCGCCCGAGACCCGCTGGCTCACGGGCCAACGTATCGAGGTCACCGGCGGCTACCGGCTCTAGTCCAGCGGTGAGGTGAGGAACGCGCTCTTCGCCGGCTTCGGCGAGCAAGAGCCTTCCGGGCACGTCGTCGACCCATCGCGTTCTCGGACGAACTACCTCAGGGACCCTTTCAGGGCGCGGTCGTCCGCTCGAACGTGAACATCGGGCAGCCCAGGCTCGAGTGCATCCAGGAGCGCTCGAACGAACGGATGCGGGCTTCGTGCACCAGCCGGTACGGGAGCTCGCCGTGGAAGAGGCCGCGGAAGAAGGTGGTCGCGTCGGCGTCGGCGTTGTCCGCTCGCTGGGTCGAGGGCACGACGCGGCCGGTGTGGCTCTCCATGTCGTTGCGCTCGAGGAAGCGCCAGACGTAGCAGTCGCTGACGACGATGTACCGCGGGCGTCGCTCCTCGATGTCGACGAGCGGCGCCTTCACCTCCTCGACGCCGGGGATGATCCCGCGGCGCTTCGGGTCGGTCTTTCCGACGCGCACCACGCGCGGCCCGGCCGGGAAGCGGGGCAGATACACGTTGAGCCCATGGGTCTCGATCGTGTCGGCCGGTCGGGCGTTCGCCGCGAGGAAGGCCTCCGTCTCGTAGCGAGGCTCGGCGAGCAGCGTCGCGTCCACGCGGATGCACTCCACGAGCGCGAGCAGAAGCAGGGCGGCGCACCCGGCGCGGGCCGGCCAGCGCGCGGCGGCGGGGAGGCTCCACAAGGCATCGAGGCCGAACCCGGCGAACACCGCCGCCATCAGCATCTGCGGGAGCGTGAAGCGCTCCTCGGCCCGGAGCGCCGCCACGTTGAAGCAGATCGAGAACGAGACCGCGACCGCGATCGGGACGAGCGCCGCCGCAAGGGCGGCCCGGCCGCGCCGCCGTGCCTGGGCGATCCCGGAGGCGAGCCCGATCGCGACGAAGACGGCGAGCGGAGGCGGGTAGTGCCGCCGGAAGTAGAGGAAGCTGTCCGCGAACGCGAGCAGACGCCCGTACGTGTCCCGCGAGAGGATCTCGAAGTCCTTGCTCGCCGGTCCGGTGAGGAAGGCGACGCGGGCCCGGAAGCCCGACGGGTTGAAGATCGCACCGTCGATGAGCGCGAGGAGCACGGCGCCGATCACGACGGCGAGCACGACCTCTTTGAGGACGCGCCCGCGGTTCGCGCTCGAGCGTGGCCACGGATCCAGCGCGGTCCATGCCACGAGCGCCGCCGGGGCGCCCAGCAAGAACATCGCGTAGGCCTGGTCCTTCGTCCCGACCGCCATCGCGGCGAAGACGGCGAACGTCCGGAGGCGCCGCGGCTCGTGCCGTAGGATCGCGCGTTCGAGCCAGAGGACGGCGAGGCACGCCCAGAAGAGGTACGGCACGTCGAGGTTCGACGTGTGGGCGTAATACGAGAACGCCCAGTTCAGCGTCGCGAACAGGCCCGCGAACGTCATGACCGGGCGGCGGCGCTCTCGTGACGCGAGGTCGCCGGCGATGAGCGCGAGGACCGCGACGATCCCGATCGACATGAGGAGCGTCACGATCCGCGCGGTCATCGTGAGCGCCGTCATGTACGGCGGATGGAGGATCTCTTCGATGACCGCCGGCACCGAGGTCGTCCCGGCGTTCACGACCGCGAGGATCGTGACCGGCAGCGTGAGCACGCCGACGATCGCGAGTTGGAGCGGCGGATACGTGTAGTAGTCGCCGGGCGAGAACGTCGCGACGAGGCCCGGGATGATGTCTCGGGGCGCGACCCCGTCGTTGTCCCAGGCGTCCGACCAGGGCATCCCCCAGGAGAGCCCGACCCCGTGGAGGACGGTCGCCAGGAAGAGGACGAGGCGCAGCTCGAGCGGCAGGCTCGCGACGGCCAGGAGGGCCCGGCGCCAGCGGGGAAGGGGCGAAGGCCCGGCCGTACGCTCGACCTCCGCGTCCTGGCCGAGGCTCCGGCCGCGCGTCGCTCCGTCCGGCGCCTCCGGCGTGTCCAGCATCCGCGACGCCTTACCGACGGCTGGCTTCCGAGGCAAGCCGTGTCGTCTCGGCAGCTTTCGAGCCCGTCCACGCCTTTGCGCCCCGCTCGGGAGTCGTGTACGGAAGACCGGTGGAACAGGCCCCCAGCTCGAATCCGGCATTCTGGAGAGATCGCCCCGTCTTCGTCACCGGCGCAACCGGGCTCGTCGGCAGCTGGCTCGTCCGGCGGCTCGTCGATCTCGGAGCGGATGTGGTCTGCCTCGTGCGCGACTGGGTCCCCCAGAGCGAGCTCGTGCGCTCGAAGGCGATCGACCGCGTTCGCGTCGTCCGCGGCGACATCTGCGATCAGGCGCTGCTCGAGCGCACGCTCGGCGAATACGAGATCCAGACGGTCATGCACCTCGCGGCGCAGACCATCGTCGGGATCGCGAACCGCAACCCGGTGTCCACCTTCCAGACGAACATCGGCGGGACCTGGGCGCTCCTCGAGGCGTGCCGCCGGAGCCCGAAGGTGAGCGGGGTCATCGTCGCCTCCTCGGACAAGGCCTACGGCGACGCCGAGAAGCTTCCGTACGACGAGAACACGCCGCTCATGGGGCGGCACCCGTACGACGCGAGCAAGTCGTGCACCGACCTCGTCACGCAGTCGTACGCGTCGACGTGGGGTGTGCCCGCCGTCATCACTCGCTGCGGGAACTTCTACGGCGGCGGCGACCTGAACTGGAACCGCATCGTCCCCGGCACCATCCGGTCGATCCTCCGGGGCGAGCGGCCGATCATCCGCTCCGACGGGCAGTTCGTCCGCGACTACTTCTACGTCGAGGACGGCGCCGCCGCGTACACGCTCGTCGCCGAGCGTCTCGGCGAGAACCCCGACCTCAAGGGTCACGCGTTCAACCTCTCGAACGAGAAGCCCGTCACCGTCGTCGAGCTCGTCGAGCGCATCCTCCGCGGCATGGGCTCCAAGCTCGAGCCCGTGATCCAGAACCAGGCGAACAACGAGATCCGGAAGCAGTACCTCGACGCAACGAAGGCGCGGAAGATGCTCCAGTGGGGCCCCTCGTTCACCATCGACGAGGGCCTCGCCCGCACCATCCGCTGGTACACCGACTTCCTGAAGCAGGAAGGAGCTGCGACGTGAGCACCACCATCGCGACGTGCCGCGCGTGCGGCGCCGCCACCCTCGAGCCGGTCCTCTCGCTCGGCAAGACGCCGCTTGCGAATGCGCTCCTGACCAAGGAAGACCTCGACAAGCCGGAGCCCGCGTTCCCGCTCGAGCTCGTGTTCTGCTCGTCGTGCACGCTGGTGCAGATCACCGAGGAGGTCCCGCCGGAGACGATGTTCGGCGAGTACCTCTACTTCTCGTCGTTCTCCGACACGATGCTGAAGCACGCCGAGGCGATCGCGACGCGGCTCACCAAGGACCACGCGCTCGGGGAGAAGAGCCTCGTCGTCGAGGTCGCGAGCAACGACGGCTACCTCCTGCAGTACTACGCGAAGGCCGGGGTGCCCGTGCTCGGCGTCGAGCCGGCGCGCAACATCGCGAAGGTCGCCGAAGAGAAGGGCATCCGCACGCTTTGCCGCTTCTTCGGCAGCGAGATCGCCCAGGAGCTTCGCGCGAAGGGCGAGCTCGCCGACGTCATCCACGCGAACAACGTCCTCGCCCACGTGCCCGACCTCAACGGCGTCGTGAGCGGTTTCGGCACCCTCCTGAAGGACAAGGGCGTTGCGGTCATCGAGGCGCCCTACGTGCGGGACCTCGTCGAGCACTGCGAGTTCGACACGATCTATCACGAGCACCTCTGCTACTTCTCGCTCACCGCGCTCGACCGCCTGATGGCGCGTCACGGTCTCGCGGTCCACGACGTCGAGCGCCTCGCGATCCACGGCGGCTCGCTCCGCGTCTTCGTCTCCAAGGCGGGCGCCTACGAGCGCAGCGCCCGCGTGACGGCGCTCCTCGAGGAAGAGCGCGCGAGCGACATCGACAAGCTCTCGTTCTACGCCGGCTTCGCGAGCCGCGTGAACGGACTGAAGGCGGAGCTCGTCTCGGTCCTTCGCGACCTGAAGTCCAAGGGCGCCAGCATCGGCGCCTACGGCGCGGCGGCGAAGGGCGCGACGCTCGTGAACTTCTTCGGCATCGGAAGCGACCTCGTCGACTTCGTCGTCGACCGCAGCACGTACAAGCAGGGGCGCTACATGCCGGGCGCGCGGATCCCGATCCTTCCGCCCTCGGCGCTCGTCGAGAAGAAGCCGGACTACTGCCTCCTCCTCGCGTGGAACTTCGCGGACGAGATCCTCGCCCAGCAGAAGGAGTACCGCGACGCCGGCGGCAAGTTCATCGTCCCCATCCCGAACGTGAGGGTCGCATGAGCGCCGCTCCCGACAAGCCGAAGTTCCCCGACGGCGTGCGCGTCCTCGTCGGACCGCCGATCGAGGGCGTGAAGGTGATCCCGCTCCGGCGCATCCCCGACGAGCGCGGGACGATCTTCCACATCATGAGCTCGAAGGATCCGCACTTCGAGCGCTTCGGCGAGATCTACTGCTCCACCGTCTACAAGGACGTGATCAAGGGCTGGCACAAGCACCGCGAGATGACGCTCAACTACGCGTGCCTCCACGGCCGCGTGAAGTGCGTCCTCTTCGACGATCGCCCGGGCTCGCCGACGAAGGGCTCGCTGATGGAGGTCTACCTCGGACCGGACAACTACTCGCTGATGGTCGTCCCGCCCGACGTATGGAACGGCTTCAAGGGGATGACCGATCCGTTCGCCATGGTCGCGAACTGCTGCACCCACGCGCACGATCCGTCGCGTAGCGAGCGGCTGGACCCGCACTCGACCACGATCCCCTACGATTGGGCGAGGAAGGATCACTGATGCGTGTGGGGTCGCCCGAACGCGCCGGGAGCACGCCCGACGCGAAGCGGAGGGCCCGCGTGGGGGGCGGCGCGTGCCGCCCCCGTGACCAAGGGAGGCGAAGCCGATGCGGGTCCTGGTGACGGGAGCGACGGGATTCGTCGGCTCGCACGTCGCGCGCCTGCTCGTCCGTCACGGGCACGAGGTCCACGCGCTCGTCCGCGAGGGCGAAGCCGAGGACCGGCTCGCCGAGGAGCGCCTCGGCGTCGAGGGCGAGAAGGTCGCCCGCATCCGCGGAGACCTCCTCGAGCCCGCGTCATGGTCCGCCGCGATCGACGCGGGGGGCTTCGACGCTTGCGTGCACCTCGGCTGGTACGCGAACCCCAAGGACTACCTCTCGGCGCGCGTGAACGTCGATCTCCTGAACGCGAGCGCGGCGCTCGGGGCGCGGCTCGTCGATGCCGGTTGCCGGCGCATCGTGATGGCGGGGACGTGCTTCGAGTACGACGTCTCGTTCGGGTTCCTCTCGGAGTCGACTCCCGCCGGGCCCCGGCACCTGTACTCGGCGTGCAAGCGGTCGCTCTTCGAGATCATGAGCCACCTCGTGAGCTCCACGCCGACGAGCTTCGCGTGGACGCGGCTCTTCTTCCTCTACGGCCCGCACGAGAGCCGTGGCCGCCTGGTCCCGGCGGTCGTCGATGCGCTCCTCGCCGGCGAGCAAGCGCGCGTCACGACGGGCGAGCAGTTCCGCGACTTCATGCACGTCGCCGACGCCGCCGCCGCGATCGTGCACGTCCTCGAGCACGATGAGCTCGTCGGCCCCGTGAACATAGCCTCCGGCCGGCCTGTTCGCGTGCGGGAGGTCGTCGAGACGATCGCCGGCATCCTCGACGCGAAGGACCGCGTCGCTTGGGGAGCCGTCCAGGCGCGGCCGAACGACCCTGGGTTCGTCTGCGCCGACGTCAGCAAGCTCGCGGCGAGCGGCTTCCGCGCGCAGCACGATCTCGAATCCGGACTCAGAGACACGATCGCATGGAGCAAGGCGCAGCGGGCCTCTGCTCTTCGGGCAACGCAGGAGTGAAGATGGCAAAGGTCGTCATTTTGGCGGGCGGGATGGGGACGCGGTTGGCCGAGGAGACGGAGGTCCGTCCGAAGCCGATGGTCGAGATCGGCGGCCGCCCGATCCTCTGGCACATCATGCAGAGCTACGCTCACTACGGCTTCAACGAGTTCGTGGTCGCGCTCGGCTACAAGGGCGACGTCATCAAGCGGTACTTCCGCGACTACTGCGCCTTGCACGGGAACATGACCGTGAAGATGCGCGACGGGCACGTGTCCACGCACGATCGGGACGCCGAGGACTGGACGATTCACCTCATCGACACCGGCCTCGACGTGATGACCGGCGGGCGTATCAAGCGCCTGAAGCCGCTCCTCGAGGGCGAGACGTTCCTGCTCACCTACGGTGACGGCGTCGCGAACGTCGATCTCCGTGCGGTCTACGACTCCCACAAGAAGAACGGGCGCACCGCGACCCTCACGGCGGTCCGGCCGCCGGCCCGCTTCGGCGGCCTCGTCTTCGACGAGCGCGGAGGGGTGAAGGAGTTCACGGAGAAGCCGCAGATCGGCGAGGGCTGGATCAACGGTGGCTTCATGGTGTTCGAGCCCGAGGTCTTCAAGTACCTCGAGGACGACAGCACGGTCCTCGAGGCCCACGTGCTCGAGAAGCTCGCCGAGAAGGGGCAGCTCGCTGCGTATCGGCACGACGGGTTCTGGCAGTGCATGGACACGATGCGCGACGTGAAGGTCCTCGAGTCGCTGTGGCAGAGCGGGAAGCCCCCGTGGCGGGTCTGACCCGAGCGACGTCGCCAGCGGCAGGAGAGGACTCGGCGAGCGTTCCGGACGACTACGTCTGGATGCTCGTCATGTCGTTCATGTTCGGGATCGCGAACGCGATCAGCCACGGTCGCTGGCAGCCGATCGCCTGCGCGCTCCTCGCCATCGCCCTCGGCGTGCTCGGGTGGCGCTTCGTCATCGCTGGCCGTACGCCGGCGGGCGCCGGATCGACGATGAGACAGCCGCGGATCCTGGCGGCCGTGTTCGCGATGCTGCTCGCGATGCCGATCACCGCCCTCGCCGATCCGGCCATCCTCGCGCAGCCGGTTCGGTCCCTCGCCGCGATCCGCGTCGCCCAGGTCGCGAGCATCCTGCTGATCGCCTCGTATCTGCCGTTCCTGAGCGGCCGCCGGCCGGAGCCGGAGGGCGTGCGCACCGCGCGCTTCGTCGGGTTCGCGATCGCGTTCCTCGCCGCCGGCGTCGCCGTGATCCAAATCTCGCCGGCGCCCGGGATCGACGTCTGGACGATCCAGATGAAGGGCGGCGAGGTCATGCTCGACGGGAAAAACCCGTACGTCTGGGCAAGCGTGCCGGACACCGATCCGGAGAACGACTTCACCGTCCCGTTCGTCTATCCGCCGGCGGCGGTCTACGTCTCGGCGCTCGGCGTCGCGCTCTTCCGTGACGTCCGCTACGTCCTCCTCGGCACGATGTTCGTCGCGGGCCTCGCGCTCCGCTTCCTCACCCGTCGCGCCGCGTCGCGCTCCGGCCGTTCGCTCCCCGCGCTCCTCCAGGATGCCCCGGCGCTCTTCTTCTGGCAGACGCCGCTGCTCCTCCTGGTCGTGGAGCTCTCGTGGCTCGACCCGCTCCAGGTGATGCTCATCAGCGCCGGTGTCGCCGCGTACGTCGCGGACCGGCAGACGCTCGCCGCGGTCCTCCTCGGCGTCGCCGTGTCGTCGAAGCAGTCGATGTTCTGGCTGTTCCCGCTGGTCGCCGTCGTCCTTCGCTTCGACCTCAAGCGCTGGGTGGTGCTCGGCGTGTCGGCGCTCCTGCCGGTCGTCCCGTTCATGCTGTGGGACTTCAAGGCGCTGAAGTCCGCGAACTTCGACTTCATGTCGGGCCTTCCGCCCCGGAGGGACGCCCTCTGCTTCACGAACGCCGTGTGGAAGATGACGGGCGTCACGCTCCCAGCCTCGGGCGCGTTCCTCCTCTCGGCGGGGGTCGTAGGGCTGAGCTGTCTCCGCGCGCTCGCCCCGCGCTTCCCGATCCTGGCGAAGCTGACGAAGGAGAACCGTCCCGCGCTGGATTTTTCGCGCGCCCTCGTCCTCACCTACTTCGTCTTCTTCTTCTTCAACCGCTGGGCGTTCGCGAACTACTACTTCCTCCTGACGGGCCTGGCCGCTCTCGGCGGAGGCGCCGCGCTCCACGTCGCGCCGGCCGTCCAGACGACGGCCCGGCCGGAGCCGGAGCGGGCGGTCGAGCTTTCCTCTTCTCGCGCCTGAGAGCCGATGGTATCTGCGGCTCAAATGAAGGTCATCGTCACGATGCCGGCCTACAACGTCGAAAAGACGTTGGTGCAGACCTACGAGGCGCTGCCGGTCAGTCTCCGTGAGCACATTCTCCTCGGCAACAACGTCAGCGAGGACAACACCGCCGAGCTCGCGAAGAGCCTCGGGATCGACGTCATCACCCACGAGCGGAACCTCGGCTACGGCGGCAACTTGAAGCGCCTGTACCGGGAAGCGCTTCGCCGCGGCGCCGACGTGGTCGTCGAGGTGCACCCCGACTTCCAGTACGAGCCGTCGCTCGCCGACATGCTCGTCGAGTACATCAAGCGGGGCTTCTACGACGTCATCCAGGCGAACCGCATCCGCAGCCGTCAGGAGTCGCTCGCCGGCGGGATGCACGCGTACCGCTACTTCGGCAACCGCGCGCTCACCCTGTTCGAGAACCTCTGGTTCGGCGTCACCTTCGGTGAGTGGCACTCGGGCATGCGCGCGTACCACCGGAGCGTGATCGAGACGTTGCCGCTCGACTCGTATCCGGACACCCACGCGTTCGCGAGCGACATCCTCATGGACTGCGTGATGTACGGCTTCCGTATCGCCGAGGTGCCGGTGCCGGTGCGCTACGAGTCGCAGAGCTCGTCGGTGAACGTCCCCGGTCTCTTCGCCTACGCCGGCCGTACGGTCCACGCAGCGCTCAAGCGTCCGCCGTGGAAGAAGAAGATGTTCGGCACGGGCGGCTCGTTCGCGGCCTCGACGCACGTAAACGGCAAGAAGACGAACGGCGGCTGATCGCCCTCCCGCCTCGCGCCCGCTCGGAAGAACGAGAGTCGACAGTCGCTCTCGTTCAGGTCGGGCGGGCGATCGCGATCAGGGTCCCACCGCGGCGCGTGGCGGTCCCGAGCGCGGTCGCGGCGAGCGCTGCGGGCGCGAGCGCGGTGCCGAGCGCATAGCTCAGCGCGAGCTCGCCCTTGCCGCCGTGGGAGGGCTTGCCCGTCAACGACTGGAAGAGCACGTTCGGCTTCGGGAGGACCGCGTTGAGCGCGCTCTGCATCCACCCGAAGACGTCGAGCTCGAGCTCCTGATGGTGCCAGCGCGTCACCGTGAAGCCGGCGCGGCCGAGGAGCGACTCGAGGGCGCTCCGGCTGAAGTGGTAGAGGTGGCGCGGCACGTCGAGGTGGAACCAGCTGCCCTTGAAGAGGGAGGCCTGGAGCCCGGCGGCGTCGGGGACGGCGACGATGAGAGTGCCGTCCTTCGCGAGCAGCGAGCGCGCGCCTTCGAGCGTGCCCTTCGGGTCGGTGAAGTGCTCGAGCGTGTGCCACATCGTGACGGCGTCGAATGCGCCCTTCGCGGCGGGGAGCGCCTCGCTCCGCACCTCGTCGAGCGAGCCGTACACGTCGAGGCCCGCCTTGCGTGCGTTCTCCGCCGCCCCGCCGATGTCGGTGCCGACGCCCTTCCAGCCCGCCGTGATCGCGGCGCCGAGGAAATTGCCGTCGCCGCAGCCGATGTCGAGCAAGGCGCCCTTTCCCGGGGTCGCACCGGCTAGGATGCGGAGGCGACGCGCGAGGCAGTAGCGGTCGGTGAAGCTGTGTCGTTTCCCGTAGTACGCCTCGCCGTAATACGCGCCGAGGTCCGCGGGGATCGGCGAGGTATGGCCGAGACCGCACGACGCGCAACTCTGGATCTCGAAGGTCTCGAGCGACTGCGGATCCCGCACCGCCTCGAGGCCGCGGACCAGCGAGCCTCCACACGAGTTGCAGCGGCGTTCTCCGTTCATGGCGCTTTCTTCCCCCGGCCGCCGCGTCTCCGCAAGTGGATCCATCACGGCTTCGGCTCACCCATGTCATCGCTGGGCGTGCGGGCGAGGATGCGGAGCCGGCCCTGTACGAACGACTCCTTGAACGTCGGGGGCACGGTCTCCAGGACCTCGGCGGGAGGATCCCAGAGGAGGAGGTAGTCGAAGGTCGGGAGCGCCTCTCTCCAGAAGAGGTCCCACTCGTCGCGCCACGTCTCCTCGCAGTTGTTCGTCACGATGCGCTTCGAATGGCGGTCGGCGCAGAAGACCTCGCGCGTGCGCGCGGTGGCGACGAAGCGGAGCCGCGTCATCGGCTCGAGGTGATGCGGGAGCTTCGTACGCAGCATGATCGGCATCGACGGGACGTTCGCCCATGCGTCGATCGCGCTCGTGTGCCGCTCGAGCACGTAGAGCCCCCACGCGGTTCCGAGACTGAACGTGTTCTTGCTCGTCACCCGCGCGTTGAAGTTGAGCGTGAGGAGGCGGGCGCGGTCCGGCACTGCATGCGTACCCGCCGCGAAGTCGTCGAGCTCGCGCGACAGCCGGAAGAGATCGATCGGCATGCCGGCGAGGTAGACGACCGCCGCGGCTCCGAGCGCGCCGACGAGGGGGCGAGGTAGGCGAGCTGGCAGCCGGACGAGCGCCGCCGCCCAGAGGAAAGGGATCAGGCGCGGCGCAATGTAGTTGGAGTCGAACGCGACGTACGGGCCGAGCAGGTAGGCGAGCAGCAGCACGACGAGCGGCGCCGGGCCGAGGAGCGCGCGTCCTTCACGCCAGCGCATCGCTGCGGCCACTGCGAGCACGAGCGCGGGCAGGAGGCTCACCGCCGTCAGCTCGGTGAAGCCGTACATCCACTGGCTCCAGAGGTTGTAGAGCGCCCACTGGAGCGAAGAGAAAATCGGCGGCTCCATCCTCGGCGCCGCCGCCGCGACGTGCAGCGCGAAGACGAACGCGCCCATCGCGGCGGCAGGGGCGAGCGCAGGGAGCGTCGCGCGCGCGAGCGTGAAGCGTTCGCGGAGCGGCTTGCCTGCCGATGCGACGAGCTCGGCGCCCGCGGCCGCGGCCACCATCAGGCCGACGACCATCACGGGGAAGGGATGGAGGTACCAGCACAGCAGCGCCAGGAGCGAAGCCTTGACCGTCACCCGAGCCCGTAGCGATGCCGGGGCGGCGAGGCGCTCGTCGAGCGCCATCAAGAGGAGCAGCGCGACCGGTACGCTCGCCGCGAAGTTCAGCATCCCCATCGACACGAACCAGTTGTGCACCATCGGCACGAGCAGCGGCGTCGCGAGGAGCATCCGCTTGCGGTCGGTGAAGTGGAGGACGAAGCGCGGAAGGACGAGCGCGTTCGCGGCGAGCACGCCGATCGCGAAGGCCTTCGCCGCGGCGACGAAGCCGAACGATCGACCGAGGACGAGCGTCCAGAGGAAGAGGAACGAGTTCGGCTTGAGGAACCCGGTGGGGACGAACTCCGGATATTTGTCGGGGTTCGCGAGGATCGTCACCGCCGCGAGGTGACCAGGCAGATCCTGGTACGGCGGGATCCGCAAGAAGCAGAGCGGCCAGGCGACGGCGAGGAACAGCCCGACGCCGATAATGAGCGCGAGGGGGCGGTCCCCGAGCCGAATGCGCGCAGGCGTGGCTTCGGTCGTGGTCGTGCTCGTGCTTGCGCCCGCAGGCATGCGGCGCCTTTACTGGCATCCGTTCGTGCCGGCAAGGACGGGAAGTTGGCCGGCCGGGTCTCGCGCTGGCCGGCGCATCGAGTAAGCTGCCGCCGCCATGCCGAACCTCACGCTCTACACGTACTGGCGTTCGTCCGCTTCGCACCGCGTCCGCATCGCGCTCGGCTACAAGGGGCTCACGTACGACCCCGTCTACGTGAACCTGCTCGAGGGGGAGCAGCGCAAGGACGAGTACAAGCAGACGAACCCGATGGGGCACCTGCCGTGCCTGGTGATCGACGGCGTGAAATACGTCGAATCGACCGCGATCATCGAGCTGCTTGAGGAGCTGTATCCCGAGCCGGCGCTCCTCCCGAAGAAGCCGGAGGACCGCGCCCGCGTGCGCGCGCTCGTCCAGATCGTCAACTCGGGGATCCAGCCGCTCCAGAACCTCGTCGTTCTCGATCGGATCGGTGAGGACAAGGAGAAGCGGCTCGACTGGCTTCGCCACTTCATCACGCGCGGCCTCACGGCGTGGGAGGCGCTCGCCTCGCGCTACGCGGAGGAGACCGGTCAGAAGGGGCCGTTCGCCTACGGCGCGACGTTCACCGCGGCAGACGCGGTCCTCATCCCGCAGCTCTATACGGCACGTCGCTTCGGGATCGACCTCTCGCCGTACCCGACGATCCTGCGTATGGACGAGGCGACGAAGGATCTGCCCTTCGTGAAGGCGGCCTACCCGGACGCGCAGCCCGACGCCAAGCCTTGAGGGATGGCTCGCACGTCCGCCAGCCAAGAGCCGGACGTGCGAAGCCCGCCGCTCCGAAGTACGAAGCCCGATGTATGCTCGCATCCGTGCGTAGGCTCGCCGCGTTCGCTCTCGGCCTCGCCGCCGTCGGGGCGTGCGGGAATGCCTACGCCGGGCCGCTGAAGACGTGGGGGGCGGAGCCGCCCGAGCAGACCGCCGAGCCCGAGCGTCCGCCGGGGACGGAGCCGGAGCCTCCTCCTCCGCCGCCGTCGACGATCGGAACCCCGGTCGGCGAGCCGCCCGCGCCTCCCGAGGCGAGCGCCACGAGGCCGCCGGTCGGGCAGGGCGGCCTCCGCTACGTCCTCGAAGGCATCGAGGTCCGGGGAAACACGACGACGCTCGCCCGCGTCATCCTTCGATTCGTCCCGTTCCAGCGCGGCGCCGTCCTCGATGTCGACGACAGGGAGCTGCAGCTCACGCGCTTCCGTCTGCTCGGCACCGGCTTCTTCCGCGACGTGCAGCTCTCGCTCCGGCGCGGTACGCAGCGAGGCTACGTCGTCCTCGTCGTCGACGTCGTCGAGCGCAACACGGTCATCGTCAACGACCTCTGGCTCGGCCTCTCCGCCGATGCCGAGCCGAACGGGCGCGCTCGTCCTCTCACGGCGTTCGGCGGTCTCGACGTCTCCGAGCAGAACCTCGCCGGCACCGGCATCGCGCTCGGGGGCGCGATTGCGCTCGCCGATCGGCAGCTCGCGCTCCGCACGCGCTTCAGCGATCACAGCTTCCTCCGCTCGTCGTGGACCGCGGAGGCGCAGCTCCTCTACAACAACGCGAAGGACTTCTTCGGCAACCGCGACGTCCTCGTCGACGATCCGTCCCAGAAGGTCGCGCAGGACTTCGCCGTCGTCTCGTACCGGCGCTTCGGCGGGAAGGTGAGCACCGGTCACGAGCTCGGGAGCGTCGCGACGCGGGTGTTCTTCGACTACCGCCTCGAGAAGATCGACGCGACGCTCCCTCTCGCGGCGAGCCACAAGCGCGGGCTCGACATCGAAGCCATCGACTTCGACCTGCAGCCTGGCTCGAGCGTCCTCTCGACCGTGAGCGCGACGCTCGTGCACGACACCCGCGACGAGCCGTTCTTGCCCACCCGCGGCTGGCACGTGCTTGGCTTGGCTGAAGCGTCGCTCACGCCGCTCGGGAGCGATTATCCCTATGCCAAGCTCGTCTTTAGAGGATCCCGTTGGATGCCGCTCGCCTGGGATCACGTCTTACGGATCGAAGGGATCCTCGGAAGCGTGTTCGGCGACGCGCCATTGTTCGACAAGTTCTATGTCGGTGATTACACCGACCTTCGGCCGCATCGCGCCCTCGATCTGGCGTTCGACCGCCGTGCCGCGCCGAATTTCTTCAGCACGGCGATCGCGGAGGTCCGCTACGGCGACTACGCAGCGCGCATCAACGCCGAGTACCGGATCCCGCTCTACCGTGGCCGGCAGAGCATCTACGGGGTGGACTTCTTCGGGTCGGTAGGCCTTTACGCAGTTGCGAACGGCAGAGATATCGTGAGGCCGGCGCGCGGCTACGCCGGTTTCCAGCAGGCCCCGGTCGATCTGACCTTCAACCTCGGCCTCAGGATGGACACGGCGGCCGGAGGCATCGCGCTCGGCATCGCCAACTTCCTCGGGTTCATTCCGATCCGATCGGGGGCCGAGTGAAGCTCCCGCGTCTCTTCGGTCTCTTGCTGGCCGCCCTCGTCGCGATCCTCGTGGTCACGCCGCCACGAGTCGCCCGCGCCGATGACGAGCCGAAGCAGGAGGAGCTTCCGCGCCGCCAGGCGAACTTCGCCTGGGACAAGAACGAGAAGACCCAGCAGACGCTCCTCCGCGCGAGCTTCTCCTACCGGGACGTCATCGACAAGGCGATGGCCGACAAGCTCGCCAGCGGTCTGCCCAACGTGATCGCGATGCGTGCCTACGTCCTTCGCGAAGGCGAGGCGAACCCGGTGGCTCTCGCCGTCAGGACCTGCCGCATCGTCTTCGACCTCTGGGACGAGGTCTATCGCTTGAAGATCTCGGGCCCCGGCGGGGAGCGCGACGTGGCGGCGCTGAACCTCGAGGGCGTGCTCCGGCAGTGCGCCGAGGCGCGCGATCTCCCCGTCGCCGACAAGTCGCTCCTCTCCACGGGCAAGCCTCATTTTCTCGGCGTGATCGTCGAGGTGAACCCCGTCAGCCCGCAGATGCTCGCCCAGATGCGCCAGTGGGTCTCCAGGCCCGCGGGCTCGACGGGCATCGGCCCGGGCGACGCGCTCTTCGGCTCGTTCGTCGGCCTGTTCGTCCGCCAGATCGGGAATGCCGACCGCACCCTGCGGTTCCGGACCCAGAGCGCCACGCCCTGATCGGCGTGAAGCGGAAAGGTGACGTCCCCCGCAGGAAGGGCGTCACGAATCCAAGCTCGCGCCCGACGAGGGAGTCGAAGCCATGCTGCGACGACCTCGGTACGTCTCGTTCCTCGCGCTCGTGCTGGGCGCTGCGCTCGTCTCTCCCGCTCCGGACGCCCGTGCCGCCCCACCGCGACGCGTGACGCGGGTGCTCATCAAGAAGCAAGAGCACACGATGCAGCTGCTCGTCTCCGACGCGAGGGGAAACGAGGAGGTCGCTCGATCCTACAAGGTCGCGATCGGGCCTGGTGGTCCCGGCCCGAAACGCCAGGAGGGCGACCTCACGACGCCGGTCGGTCGCTACCGCGTGACGAAACACGCGCCGTCCCAGTACAAAATCTTCCTCGGGATCGACTACCCGACCGCGGCCGACCATCGGCGCTTCAACCTCCTCAAGCAGCGGGGCGAGCTACCGAAGTCGGCGACGATCGGCGGGAACATCGGCATCCACGGGCCTCCCGTCTCGCTCGACGAACGTGCGAAGAAGACGTTGAAGGAGAGCGACTGGACCGCGGGCTGCATCGCGGTGAACGAGGAGGAGATCGTCGAGATCGCGCGTCTCGTCCGCGATGGGACGACCGTCGACATCGAGGACTGATCGCGGCGAGAACGAGAGGGGGAGAACGAGAGAGCGAGACAACAGGAAGGCGGGGAGGCGGGAAGGGGATTGGGGACGGTTCTTCCCGGCCTCGGCTTCGTTGGTGTCAGTCTTCCGCGATCGCGGGCGCGATGCTGGGGGACGCTTCTCTACGGCTCGTCGATGCGAGGACTCGCTTGAGCTCGCTTCGTGGGGCGCCGATCCAGCTCGCGAGCTGCGCCTCGTCTGCCGGCTCATCTTCGGTCGCTCTCGTGACGTGCTCGACGACGCGGTCGAGGACGTCGGCTCGGATCGCGCGTGGGCCGATGACGGGAAAGCCGATCGCCGCATACGCTCGCCGGTCGACGCCTCGGCTCGGCGCGAAGGAGACTGCGCCGCCGACCGGAGCTCCGAACGCGCGACCCGTGCGGAACCATGTCGACGCCAAGGCGACGCGGGCGGCGATCGATGCGGGGGTCACGCCGCGAGCGAGGTAGACGACGCTCGCGCCGAAGCGGACGCCGTGGTCCTCGAGCATGACGCGGTCGCCTTCGGGGATCACGGCGAGCACGTCCTCGAGGTCCGTCTCGAGCGTGGTCCCGAGGCCCTGCTCGAGTCGATGCACGAAGGCGCGGAGAGGTGCGGAGGCGCCGGCATGTGCCGCGAGATCTCCGATGCCCCCGAGCAGATCGGCGACGGCGTCACGCGCGAACGCGAGGAGGCGTCGCTGGATGCGGCTCTTCGCTCCGGCGCCGAGGTCGTCGCCCCCGGCGAGCCCGACGTCGGGCCGCGCGATGGTCCCTCCGCGCACGACGTGTCCAACGACGCGCTCGGTCGGTGAGTGGACGATCCGACCGGACGCGTCGAGCGCGAAGTCCTCGTGCTCCGCCTCGACGACCTCGTCGACCCACGCCGGCGAGCCGGGGCGCGAGACGGGGGAGGGGGGCCTCGCTCCCGTCGCCAGGCTCGCGCGCAGGGCGGCGAGCTGCGCGAAGGGATGTCCGGGATCGAGGGCGCCGTGCGCGAGCACCCCGAGATCCGGCTCGCTCTCTCCACGGGCGCGCTTCGTCTGCGGGCGCGTGCGTGGACGCGCAGCCTTCTTGGTATCGACGAACCGGAGGACGAGTCGCTCGTGGAGCGCGTCGCTGAGGCGGTCCTCGAGCGCACGCGTGCGCTCTTGCCAGGCTTCGGGTGCCTCGAGCCACGCCGCGCGGTTGGCGACGTACGTCCACGTCCGCACCGCTGCGATTCGCGCGACGAGCTCCTCGACGTCGCTCGCGGCGCCGCGCTCCAGCTCGCCGACGTGACGCTCGAGCCACTCGTCGCGGAGGCGGCCGCGATCGGAGAGCTCGATGAACAGCTGCTCGAGGAAGTCGACGTGGACCTCGAGCATGAGCTTCCGGAAGTCGGGCACGGTGCAGACGTCCCAGAGGAGGCGCACGCCGTCCGGGCGTTGCGCGCGAGCGGCGACCACCTCGCGTCCCGCGAGATGTGCGAGGCAGGCAGCGTCCTCCGCCCCGGCAGCGTGGCGGAGAATGGCCCGCACCGGAGGCTCCGCGAGCGACGCGCGAAGCGACGCGATCGAGGAGAAGTCGAGGTCGTCCGACCTCCATTGGACCCGGCGCACGCGCGGAAACGAGTGGGTCTCGATCGCATGCACGGCTCCGGCAGGCAGCTCGAGCGGCGTCAGTGTGCCGAACGTCCCGTCGTTGATCCAGCGCCCGGCGCGCCCGGCGATCTGTCCGAGCTCGGCGTCGTCGACATCACGCACGTCGCGTCCGTCGAACTTCCGGGTCGCCGCGAAGGCGACGTGCTCGACGTCGAGGTTGAGGCCCATGCCGACCGCGTCCGTCGCAACGAGGCAGTCGACCTCGCCGGCCTGGAACATCGCGACCTGCGCGTTCCGCGTTCGCGGAGAGAGCGCGCCGAGGACGACCGCGGCGCCGCCGCGCCGGTTGCGGAGCCGCTCGGCGATCTCGTAGACGTGAGGCATCGAGAACGCGACGACCGCGCTCCGCGGCGGGAGGCGCGCGAGCGGCGTGGCTCCGGCGTACGACAGGCGCGAGAGTCGGGGATGCTCGACGTGGCGTGCCGTGGGGACGAGCTCGCGGAGCGCGTCCTGCATCGTGCCGGCGCCGAGGAACCAGGTCTCGAGCCGGCCCCGGGCCGACAGCAGCCGCGACGTGAACACGTGCCCGCGCTGCGCGTGCGCCGCAAGCTGGATCTCGTCCACCGCGAGGAAGTCGACCTCGCGTTCGATCGGCATCGCCTCGACGGTCGCGACCCAGTACGACGGCCGCCTCGGGATGCGCTGCTCTTCGCCCGTGACGAGCGCGACCCTCGACTCGCCGACGCGCGCCGTGATCCGGTCGTAGACCTCCCGCGCGAGCAAGCGGAGCGGGAGGCCGATCATCCCCGAGGCGTGCTCGAGCATCCGCTCGATGGCGTGATGCGTCTTGCCCGTGTTGGTGGGCCCGAGCAGCGCCTTCGTGATCGGCGGAGCCGAAGACATCGCGCTCTCGTTCATAGCGCAGGTTCTCAGCGCCCGCGCGCTCGTACTAGGATCCCCCCTGCCGTGCTCCCCGAAGTCGTCACCGAGAAGCTCGACGCGCTCCCGCCGTCGCCGGGCGTCTACCTGTTCAAGGACAAGAAGGCGACCGTCGTCTACGTCGGTAAGGCGAAGTCGCTTCGCAGCCGTGTCCGGAGCTACTTCCAGGAAGGCTCGACCGACAACCGCTACTTCATCCCCATCCTCCAGCGGACGATCGGCGATCTCGAGACGATCGTCACGGGGACCGAGAAGGAAGCGGCGATCCTCGAGAACAACCTCATCAAGGAGCACCGGCCCCGCTACAACGTCAAGCTTCGGGACGACAAGGACTACATCTCGCTCAAGCTGGATCCGAAGGACGAATGGCCCCGCCTCTGGGTCGTTCGCCGCCCGAGCTACCAGCCCGGAGAGACGGCGCGTTACTTCGGCCCGTACCACTCGGCGACCGCCGCGCGCCGCACGCTCCACCTCGTCAACAAGCACTTCCAGCTCCGGACGTGCACCGATACGGAGATGCGGAGCCGCAAGCGCCCGTGCCTCCAGCACCAGATCAAGCGCTGCCCCGCGCCGTGCGTGCTCGAGGTGGATCGGACCTGGTACGACGAGCAGGTCCGAGCGGTCGCGATGTTCCTCGACGGTCGTCACGACGAGCTCTCGGACGAGCTCGCGGCGCGGATGCAGGCGGCAGCGCGAGCGATGCGCTTCGAGCTCGCGGCCGTGTACCGGGATCAGCTCGCCGCAATCGAGAAGGTCCGCGAGGAGCAGCGTGTCGTGAGCGTCGACGACGTCGATCGCGACGTGCTCGGCATCCACCGCGAGGGCGACCTCGTCGAGCTCGCGCTCCTGCACGTGCGGAGGGGCAAGCTTGCCGACGTCGCGACCTTCTCGATCAAGAACGCCGAGGTCCCCGACGAGGAGGTCGTCGCCGCGTTCCTCGGGCAGCACTACGCGCTGTCGAACGCTGCGGACGCGAACAGCGCGGCGCTTCCGATTCCGGACGAGATCATCGTCCCGGTGTTGCCCGACGCCGCGAGCGGTACCGCCGAGTGGCTCAGCGAGCGCGCCGCGCACAAGGTCGCGCTCCTCTGCCCGCAGCGTGGTCCGCGCGTCGACCTTCTCCGCCTCGCGAACGAGAACGCGAGCCATGCGTTCACGGAGAAGCGGCGCGCGTCCGACGACGTCCAGGAGCGCCTCACCCAGCTCAAGGAGCGGCTCCGACTTCCCGCGGTCCCGCGCCGGATCGAGTGCTGCGACATCTCTCATCTCGGCGGACAGGACACGGTCGGCGCGGTAGTCGCGTTGACCGACGGCGAGCCGGACAAGAAGCGCTACCGCACGTTCCATGTTCGCGGCGAAGCCTCGGCCTCGAAGGCGACCGACGGCGCGCCCACGCCCGGCGGAGGGGAAGGGACGCTGGAGCAAGACGTCGACGGCGTGCCGGTCTCGCTCGCCGGCGACGACTACCGTGCGATGTACGAGGTGCTCGCGCGCCGCTTCCGTCGAGGGCTCAAGCGGCAAGAAGCCCGCGAGCTCCGCGCGGCGGGCGACGGGGCTTCCGATTCTTCGCCGCCCGACTCGGCGACCCCGGACGCCGAGGCTCTCAGCGAGGAGATCGCGGAGAGCGAGTGGGAGCTTCCCGATCTCTTCGTCGTCGACGGCGGCCGCGGTCAGCTCGCGGTCGCGCTCGCAGCGGCCCGCGATCTCGGCCTCCACGATCTCCCGATCGTCGCGCTCGCGAAGGAGAAGGAGAACGTGATGGGCGACACGCTCGTCGATCGCGTCTACCTCCCGGGACAGAAGAACCCGATCCCGCTGAAGAGCCATTCCGCGTCGATGTTCTTCCTCGCCCGCGCGCGCGACGAGGCGCACCGCTTCTCGAACCGCGCCCGCGAGCGGCTCGGCAAGAAGAAGCGGATGCGCTCCGCGCTCGACGACATCCAGGGCATCGGGCCGAAGACGAAGCAGCAGCTCCTCATGCACCTCGGGAGCATCAAGGCGATCAAGGCCGCCGACGACGCAGCGATCCTCGCGGTGCCGGGCGTGACCGCACGTCACCTGAAGGCGCTACGCCGCGTGTATCCGGCAAAGCCGCCCGCGTCCTGAAGGCCGTCCCGCCTTCCTGCTTCTCCGATCCGAATGTGACGGCCTGACAAAAACGACGGAATCGATCGGCGACGGCCATCGGTAGGGCAGACACGGGAGGTCTCATGCCCCGCCAACTGCGCTCGTCGCGTTTTCGCTTCTCATTTGGAGCGGGATGGACGCGGGCGCTCGTCGCGACGGTCGTCGCTGCGAGCGCTTGCATCGTCATGCCCGCATGTATCCGCCGGCCGGTCTCGATCGAGCAGCCGACGACGAAGATCTCGTTCGAGACGGTCGTGCCTCAGCCGGCGATCGACAAGATCGATCTCCTCGTGATGGTCGACAACTCGGGGTCGATGGCCGACAAGCAGCGGATCCTCGCTGACGCCGTGCCCGACCTCGTGGAGGGGCTCCTCCTGCCGAAGTGCGTGGACAAGGCGACGCGCGCGCCGACCGGCGCCACGTCGGATCCGACGAAGCCGGACAAGGAGATGTGCCCGGTCGGATCGGAGCCGGCGTTCCCGCCGATTACCGACATGCACATCGGCGTGATCTCGTCATCGCTCGGCGGCATGGGCTCGTCGCAGTGTCCGACCGCGGACGGTTTTCAAAACGACGATGGCGGTCGTCTCCTCGCACGCGGACCGAATGGCGACGTCGCGGCAGCGGGCGATCTCCACTTCCTCGCGTGGTACCCCGACGTCGAGAAGAACAAGGACAAGGTCCGGCATCCGGATCCGCCCGTCCCGAAGACGAAGGACGTCGGCGAGCTCGGCAAGGCCTTCCGCGATCTCATCGTCGGCGTGGGCCAACGCGGCTGTGGGCTCGAGGCGCAGCTGGAGAGCGTCTACCGCTTCCTCGTGCAGCCGGACCCGTGGACGGCGATCGACAAGGATGGCACCGGTCGCGCGACGTACGGCCCGGCGAACCAGGTCGACGTCGAGCTTCTCCGGCAGCGGGCAGCGTTCCTCCGTCCGGACTCGCTCGTGGCGGTCATCGTGCTCACGGACGAGGACGACTCGTCAGCCGACCCGCTCTCGTTCCAGGGAAGCGGCTGGCGCTTCATGGAGCAGCAGGCCCGCCACCGCGCGACGCAGGCGTGCGCGGCAGATCCGATGAGCGAGGACTGCACATCGTGTGCGTTCGCGAGCGGCGCGCCCGGCTGTTCGCCGCCGCTCTACACGGACGAGGAAGATCCGCTCAACGTCCGCTTCCATCACATGAAGCCGCGCTACGGCGTGGACCCGCAGTTCCCGATCTCGCGCTACGTCGATGCGCTGACGAAGCCACGCGTCCCGCTCCGCGGCCACGAGCACGACGAAAACGGCTCCTATGCGCCGAGGGCGGGGTGCACCAACCCGCTCTTTGCGGCACGGCTGCCGACCGATCCGAACGATGACCTGTGCAAGCTTCCGCGCGGGCCGCGCTCGTCGAGCCTCGTCTACTTCGCCTTGATCGGCGGAATACCGAACACGCTCATCCCGGACGCTCCCTCGTCTTTCGCGGACGCCTCGCCGGACGGCAAGCAGCTCATCGACTGGACGAAGGTGCTCGGTCGCGATCCCGCGCGCTGGGACGAGACAGGCATCGACCCTCACATGATCCAGTCGAGCGGTCCGCGCCCGGGGCTTCCCCCGGCCACGGCGAGCGACGACGCCGACCCCGTCCACGGACGTGAGTGGACGACCGGCGGCTCGGACCTCCAGTTCGCTTGCACGTTCGATCTCTACGGGCGCGATGAGAACGGCGCGGCCGTTCCGATCCGGCGCGAATGCAGCGAGGCCGATCGCCGGGCCCGCCGCTGCGACTGCGACGGGGAGAGCGACTTGCCGCTCTGCGCGGCGGACAATCGAAACGTTCAGGTGCGGGGCAAGGCGTACCCCACGCGCCGACAGCTGATGGTGGCGAAGGAGCTCGACGCGCAGGGCATCGTCGCTTCGCTCTGCCCGAAGCAGCTCACGGAGCCCACCGCCGACGACTACGGCTACCGCCCTGCCGTCCGCGCGATCACGTCGCGGCTCGAGCGGTCGCTCGTCGGCTCGTGCCTGCCCCGCGCGCTCGAGCGGCAGGACGACGCGGGCAACGTCGCCTGCATGGTCCTGGCGATGCTCCCCGATCCGGGGCCCGACTCCGACTGCGAGCGCTTCGGCTTGAAGCCGCCGAGCGCGCAGCTCCTCGAGCAGATGCGCGACAAGCTCCGCGCCGAAGAAGGAGAGGAGTCGACCCGGCACCCGATCTGCGCCATCCCCCAGGTTGCCGTCCCGCCGGGAGAGGTCTGCAAGGACGCGAGCGACGATATCGCTTTCTGCTACGCGGAGGCGCCCAAGCTGACCCTCTGCCCCCACGCGATCGCGTTCACGAAGGCCAGCCAGAAGCTCTCCTTCGCGCGCTTCACCATGCAGTGCATCCAGCAGAGCACACAAGACTGACCCGGCCTCGTACCCCCGGCCCGCGACGACCGGCCCCCGAAACGGCCCTGCCGCCCACGAAGCGTGCAGGGCCGTTCGCATTTTCCGGGCGTGCGGGATGCCAACCAGGCTTGCCGCTTGGCAACGAAGTTGGCGGACCTGAACGATCTCGACCGCGCTTCTCTCGAAAGAAATCGCGCTTCCCTCCCGGCACGCGATGTGAATAACTGCTCCCGGGTCGGGGTGTACCCTCGTTGACACCGCCGCCCGCCTTTCGTTAGGTAGAGTTCGAGATTGGACGGCCTCTGGCCCCCACCGCGTTGGACGCGGCGGCAACGATAGATCGCGAAGGAGCGCTCACGATGAAGTGGACGAACCGGCTCGGCAAATGGCTCTTCGTCGGAGGTGCGTGGTCTACCACCGCTCTGATGCTGGGCGCGGCAGGCACGGGTTGCCTTTCCCGCCCCGTGGGGCAGCAGCCGCCGACGACGAAGGTCAATTTCACGTCGACTGTCTCGCAGCAGGCCGTCGACAAGGTCGACCTCCTGTTCGCGATCGACAACTCGGCGTCGATGGGTGACAAGCAGGCGATTCTCGCCGAAGCCGTCCCCGACCTCATCGACGGCCTCCTCCGGCCCCGCTGCGTCGACAGCGAGGGCAAGCCCTCTCCGGGCAACGAGAAAGCCAAGCCTGAGGTCTCCAAGGAGGAGCGCTACGGCTGCCCGGTGAACTTCGAGCCGGAGTTCAAGCCGGTCACCGACATGCACATCGGCGTCGTGTCGTCGTCGCTCGGCAACTTCGGCGGCGACGTCTGTGCGGTGGCGGAGCCGCGCACCAACGACCGCGGTCGCCTCCTCAACATCAGCCCGGACGGCGGCCAGGTCGAGCTCGCGAAGCCCGGCAACTTCCTTGCCTGGTTCCCCCAGGCGAAGGAGAACGAGGACGCGAAGCGGCATCCGCCGCCGGAGAAGCCGATCCGCCAGATTGACGGCGACGACGGGCTCACGAAGAACTTCCGCGACCTCGTCGTCGGTGTCGGTCAGAACGGTTGCGGCCTCGAGGCTCAGCTCGAGAGCGTCTACCGCTTCCTCATCCAGCCCGACCCCTGGGAGAGCGTCAAGCTCGACGGGGCGAACCAGGCCGACCTGGGCGAAGGCGTCGACATCGAGGTGCTCCAGCAGCGCGCGGACTTCCTGCGTCCGGACTCGCTCGTCGCGATCATCATGCTGACGGACGAGGACGACTCCTCGGCCGACCCGCTCGCGATCGGTGGCCAGGGCTGGGCCTTCATGAACAAGGCGTTCCCGGGCTCGAAGGTCTTCCGCGGCAGCACCGGCGAGGGCACGACCGCCCCGCGCGGCACCACCACCTGCGAGCAGGATCCGGGCAGCGAGGACTGCACCTCGTGCGGCTTCCAGAGCCTCTGCGACAAGTCCCAGCCCTCCTGCCAGAAGATCATCGCGGACAAGAACTGCACGACCCCCGGAAGCGACAAGGGGCAGGGCGACGGCTTCAACGGCTACTACGGTCCGAGGGAAGATGAGCTCAACGTGCGCTTCCACCGCATGAAGGAGCGCTACGGCATCGATCCCCAGTACCCGATCAAGCGCTACGTCGACGGCTTCACCAAGTTCAAGGTGCCGGATCGCAAGGCCGAGCACGTGACCAAGGTCGCCGCGAACGGTCGCCGCGACATCGCCAACTACACGAGCACGGCCAAGTGCACGAACCCGCTCTTCGCCGCCAAGCTCCCGCGCCAGGCGGGTGACGAGCTCTGCGCCCTTCCGCGCAGCACGCGTAGCCCGGACCTCATCTTCTTCGCGGTCGTCGGTGGTGTTCCCCACCAGCTCCTCCACTTCGACCCGAACGACATGGAGAAGAGCCGCATCACGAACGAGGACTGGGTGAAGATCCTCGGCCGCGATCCCGGGAACTTCGACTTCTCGGGCATCGACCCGCACATGGTCCAGTCGGTCGCGCCGCGCACCGCGCTCGGCCTCGGCGGCGCCGACAAGCAGCTCGGCGACAACGGTGACGACAAGATCCACGGTCGCGAGTGGAACACGAACAAGGGCGACCTCCAGTACGCCTGCACGTTCGACCTGCCGGAGACCATGCAGCGCGTGTGCGGGGCGAGCGATACGTCCTGCGACTGCTCGCCGAACCAGAGCGAAGGTTTGAACCCGCCGCTTTGTGGCGCCGGCAACAAGCAGATCAAGGCGAAGGCGTACCCGACGATCCGCGAGTTCCAGGTCGTCCGCGCGCTCGGCGACCAGGGCATCATCTCGTCGCTCTGCCCGATCCACCTGTGCAAGGAAGGCGACCCCTCCTGCGATAGCGCCAAGAACCCTCCGGCGACCTACGGCTACCGCCCCGCGGTTGCGTCGATCATCGACCGCCTCAAGAACGCGCTCACGACGCAGTGCCTCCCGCAGAAACTGCGTGAGGTTGGCGCCGAGGCCGATCAGGTTCCCTGCCTCGTCCTCGCTCAGCTGAGCGAGAAGGAGGACAGCTGCGCGGCCCATGGCCTCTCGGCTCCGAAGAAGGAGATCCTCGACGTCTTCCTCGCGCAGCAGCGCGCGGAGTCGGGCAAGGTCGGTGAGGGTGGCCTCGACCTCGCCGCCCTGCCGGTCTGCGAGATCCCGCAGAAGACCGTCGAGCGCGGCCTCAGCTGCAAGGACGAGGCGGAGATGCTCTGGTGCTACGTCGAGAACGATCCTGCGAACAAGAAGAACCCCGCGGGCCGCTGCCCGCAGGCGCTCATCTTCTCGTCGGGCACGGCCGCGCTCGCCGGCGCTCGCTTCAGCCTCCAGTGCATCCAGCAGTTCGCTGCCGGCGAGGCGTCGAAGGACCAGCAGCAGCAGTGACGGTCGGCTGACCGCACCACGTCCCTGAAGAGAGGGGCGGACCCATTCCGGGTTCGCCCCTTTTTCTTTGGCCGGCGCCGCGGTCGAACCTCTTGCGCCGAGACCGAGGGCTTTTGTTATCGTCGTCGGCGAGCGCGATGGCGAACGGGAAGAAGACGATCCTCATCATCGAGGACGAGCCCCACATCGTGATGGGGCTCCGCGATGCGCTCGAGTTCGAGGGTTTTGCGACGATCTCGGCGGGGAAGGGGAAGGACGGCGTCCAGCTCGCGCGGACGGAAGCCCCCGACGCCGTCATCCTCGACCTCATGCTTCCCGACATCAACGGCTACGCCGTGTGCGAGGAGCTCCGGCGGGTCAGCCCGTTCGTCCCGATCATCATGCTGACGGCGCGCTCGCAGGAGACCGACAAGATCCGCGGCCTCGACGCGGGCGCCGACGACTACGTGACGAAGCCGTTCAGTGTGAACGAGCTCATCGCGCGGATGCGGGCGATCCTGCGACGGGCGTCGCGCCCGAGCGCGGCTCCGGAGATCCTCACGATCGGCGACGCTCACGTGAACTTCTCGACGCACTCGCTGAAGGCGCTCGGCACCGAGCACGCGCTCTCGTTCTACGAGGTCGAGCTCCTGCGCCTCCTCTCGGAGCGCGTCGGTCAGCCGGTGAGTCGCGACGAGATCCTCCAGAAGATCTGGGGCCTCGACGCGTCGCCGACGAACCGCACCGTCGACAACTTCATCGTGAAGCTGCGCAAGAAGATCGAGAAATCGCCCGACAAGCCGACGCACATCCTCACGGTGTACGGCTTCGGGTACAAGCTCGTCACGAACGCCTGAGCAGTCAGGGACCGCGTCGTCGCGAGCGCGCGTCAGCTGCCGCCGACGAAGACGACCTCGACCCGAGCGTTCTTTTCTTTCCGCTTTGCGTCCGCCGGATCGAACACCGGGGCTCGCGCGCCGGCCTGCTCGACCTTCGTCTTGTCGGCGCTCGCGCCGGCGTCGGTCAGGGCCTTCGCGATGACCTCGCCGCGCTTCTTGTCGAGCGCGACGTCGGCGGAGCTCGGAGCCGCCGCGTCGTGGATCACGACCTGCACCGCGAAGGCCGGGTGAGCGGCGGCGATGCGGCCGAGGTCCTGGAGCGTGCTCTCGCCCTCGGCGGAGAGCTTGGCGGCCTTGTCGCTTCCCTTGCCGCCGGCGAAGAGCGAGCGGAGCGTGACGACCACGCCGCGCTCGTCGCGCGAGGGGGCGAGGTCCGTCGTGCGGGTCGCCTTCGGATCGACCGAGCGCGACAGCTCCCCGAGCAGCGCGTCGGTGGGATCGGCGTCGGGCGTGCCCGCGCGTCGCGCCTTCGTGAGGGCGGCGAGGCACGCGGCCCGCGCACGGCCGGCCGCGTCGATGGGGGCGGGCTTCGGGGACGACTCCAGCTTCTTCTCGAGCTCCGCTGCCGCCGCCTCGGCCTCCGCGAGGCCCGGCGCCTGCGGCGACACCAGGCGCGCCGCGCTGCAGAGGAGGCGGGCCTGCATCGCGAGCGACTGCGCGGCGACGAGGCGGGCGCGCTCGCGCTCCGGATCGGCGGGGCCGGACGGGGCCGGGCGCTCGGCTTCGCGGGCGACCTTGAGCTGCTTCTCGAGATCGTCGGCCTCGCGCTCCGCCGCCTTGCGCGCGGTCGCGTAGCGCTGCGATTGCTCGACGGCCTGGGCGAGCGCTTCCTTCGCCTGCGTCTCTTCGTTCGTGGCGCGGGCGAGCCGGGCGACGGCGACGGCGTGCTGGTAGGCCGCGACGGCGCGCTCGGCGTGAAGCTCCGCGGCGACGTGGTCGCCTGCGTGCTCGGCTTCCTTCGCCGCGCGCAGCGCTTGATCGGCCTCGGCGAAGGCTTGCGGTGCGAGCGTCTGCGCGTCGCGTCCCTGGAGGCCGGCGCGCGTTCGTTCGGCCTCGTTCACCTTCACGACGGTCGACGCACCGGCGCCGCCGCAGCCGACCGTGAGCGCGCCTGCGCTCGCGACGAGAGTGGATGCGAGGAGCATCGAGATCCCGAGCTGCTTCATCGCGCACCTCCGTCCGCGCCCGTCGTGCTGGGCTTCGCAGGCGCCGTTGCCTTTGCCGGCGCGCGTGTGCCGGCGTCACTGCTAGCTGCGGCGGCGCTCGTGCGCGCGGGCTGCTCGTTCGCCTCGCGCGAGGCCGACGCGAGCTGCGCCCGGAGTCGGCCGCTCTGCGCGATGGCCTCCTCGAGCAGCGCGCGCTCCCGATCCGCAAGGGCTCCCGCGTCGGTCGCGGAACGGCGCGCGGTCGCGGCGCTCTCCTCGACGACGGCGGCGCGAACGACGTCCCGCGCGGCTTCCGCCCACGTGCGGGCGAGGCGGTCGGCGAGCTTGGCGTGCGCCTCGTCGCCGGACGATCGCAAGCTGGCTCCCCGCTCGAGGGCAGCACGGGAGCGGGCGACGAGCTCGCCGCCTGCGCCCTTTTGAGGCGAGGCCTCGATCTCCCGGAGCAGGGACTCCGTCGCCGTGCGGTCATCCCCTGCGGCCATTGCCACGGCGCCCATGGCGACGAAGGCTGCAACCCCGAGCGCGAAGACGATGCGGCCGCGGCCGAGCCGTCCCAGCCAGCGCGACGAACGAATCATCTTGTCCGCTTACAGCCCCTAGCGGTGCGCGGCAACGTTGCGGAGAAGGCCCAGTCAGGGCGTCTCGATGTCTACAGTGGCCCACATTTGACCACAAATGCGCATCACAGGAGCGTCTCCGTTGGCGACACGCGTGGCCCGGGCTGGCCTGCCGTGGCAGAGCGGCCACCTGCGTTTTTCTTCGAGCCCATCCGAACGATGGGCCGCCGGAAAACAGGAGGCCTCATGAACGTACGCTCGATCGGCATCGCCACTTCCCTTCTCGTCGCGGCCTTTGCGATCGCCTGTGGTGGTTCCGGTCGACGAAGCGGTTTCGGGACGGACACCGACCCGACGGTGGGGGCCGGGGACGAGAAGGGGGGCTTCACCAACGAGGGGCCCGGGCAGGGCAGCGAGTGCGGGATCAACAACACCGACGGTGATCCCGACAAGGACTACGACGGCGACGGCTTCCCGCTGAAGGACGACTGCAACGAGTGCAACACGTCCATCAACAAGGGCGCGTACGACATCCCGGGCAACGGGGTCGACGAGGACTGCAGCGGCACGCCCGACGACGAAGAGGTCGAGTGTGACGACGGCCTCTCGAAGAGCGGCTCCGATCCGTTCGACGGGGCAAAGGCGATCGGTCTCTGCAAGAAGGCCGATCCGAACGGGACTAGCTGGGGCGTCGTCGAGGCCAAGTGGGTCAGGCCCGACGGCTCGTCGCTCAGCAACAAGGTGGGCGTCGGCATCCTCGAGAAGTTCGGCGTAAACGCTCCGCAGCTGGGGGCATCGATGCTTGCCCTCTCCTCCGGCAAGGCCGCCGAAGGTGCGCCGGTGACCACGGACAAGGGGTACTCGCACGGGACGCCCGCTGGGTATCCGAAGGAGTCGCCGGCGTGTCCCGGCGTCAAGACGGGCCAGGCGCGCGACGGTGTCGCCCTCGAGCTCACGATCCGCGTCCCCACCAACGCGCAGTCGTTCTCCTACCAGCAGAACTTCTTCACGCAGGAGTACCCGGACTTCATCTGCAACAAGTTCAACGACTTCTTCGTGACGATGATGAATCCGGTCCCCGCGGGCCTCGCGGACGGCAACATCGCGTTCGACCAGGACACGAACCCGATCAGCGTCAACAACAGCCTCCTCCAGGTCTGCGAGCCGGGAACCCACGGGCCGACGCCCCAAACCGAGAAGACGTTCGACTGCCCGCTCGGCGTCGGCATGCTCTCGGGCACCGGCTTCGAGGGAGCCGCGGCGACCGGCTGGCTCACGACGAGCGCGCCTGTGACGCCGGGCTCGGAGATCACGCTCCTCTTCGCCATCTGGGACTCACAGGACGGCTGGCTCGACTCGACCGTCCTCATCGACGACTTCAAGTTCTCCGTCGACGGAGCCGATACCGCGACGAAGCCGTCCGAGGTCAAGTGACGGCCTGACTCCGGAGCCCAGCCCCGAAAATCGAGAGGCAGACCGCCCACGGCGTGTCTGCCTCTCGGCGTTTGAGGAGCTCGCACGTCTCTGGAGTCCGAGCCCGTCCTCCGTGGTCGGCCGATGCTTGAGAGGGTCGTGAGACGGCGCCTGCAGGGGCACAATACCGCTGGAGATCCGCCGGCGGGGAGCGTCATCCTACCGTGTGTGTGTCTTGACCGGCTCAGCGCCGGCAGATACTCCATGAATGGAATGATTGGGGCAGCGCGCGACCCCAGATCCGAGGCGAAGATCGACGGTAACGGAACGACCGCTTTCGGGAAGTACCAGCTCTTCGCGAGCCTGGGCCGCGGAGGTATGGCCGACGTCTTCCTCTCGGTCGCGCGCGGGCAGATGGGCTTCAACAAGCTCGCTGTCATCAAGCGGCTCCGTCAGGCCCTTGCCGAGGAGCGCGCGTTTCGCGACATGTTCCTCGACGAGGCGCGGCTCGCGGCGCGCCTCAACCACCCCAACATCGTCCATACCTACGAGGTCGGCGAGCAGGGCGGGGTCTACTTCATCGCGATGGAGTACCTGGAGGGCCAGTCCCTCAACAAGGTGCTCAAGGAAGCGCTCCGGCGCAAAGAGGTGATCGAGCCCGAGGTCGCCGTGCGCATCGTCGCCGATGCGCTCGCGGGGCTCGGCTATGCGCACGAGCTCCGCGACTACGACGGGCGCCCGCTCTGCGTCATCCATCGCGACGTCTCTCCTCACAACATCTTCGTCACCTACGACGGGCACACGAAGCTCGTCGACTTCGGGATCGCGAAGGCCGCGCTCTCCTCCACCGAGACCGAGGTGGGCGTCCTCAAGGGGAAGGTCGCGTACATGTCCCCGGAGCAGGCGATGGGGCAGCGCATCGACGCGCGGTCCGACCTGTTCGCGATGGGCATCGTGCTGTGGGAGCTGATCGCGCAGCAGCGGCTGATGACCGGCGAGAGCGCCGCGAACACGCTCCACAAGCTGATGAACGAGCCGATCCCGCGGCTCTCGCACGTGCTCCCCGGCATCGACGCGAACCTCGACATGCTCGTCGCTCGGGCGCTCGAGAAGGATCCGCAGCACCGCTGGCAGTCGGCGAGCGAGATGCGCGGCGCGCTCGAGCAGTGGCTCTCGGCGCAGCCGCGGACGGCGCGGCAGGAGGACGTCGGGCGGCGGATGGCGTCGCTCTTCGGCAACGTCCGCGAGGAAGTCCAGCGCCAGATCCAGAAGCACATGACCGCCATCACGGCGGCATCGAACACGCAGGAGCTCCAGGCGCTCACGGCGGAGTCGCTGAAGCGGATGGAGCAGTCCGGCGCGAACGTGAGCGGGCAGCTCCTTCGCCTCGGGACGAGCGGAAGCGGAAGCGGCAGCGGAGTCATCGCGACCTACGGCGGGCACACCGGCCATCCGTCGGGGGATCCGAGCGCCGCGAGCTCGGCGATGCACATGCCCGTGCACCCGCCTGCGGCGCCGCCGCAGAAGTCGAGCAGCGTGCTCTTGATCGTCGTCACGATCGGCTGCTTCTTGCTCGCTGGTCTACTCATCGTCGTGCTCGGCCTCCGCGATCGGAGGGGGGACATCCTCGCGCTAGGCGGGGCTCCCACGGCGAGCGTGTCGCCTCCGGTGCCGTCGACGACGGAGATCGCGGCGTCTTCGCAGGACCTCCCGCCGCCGACGCCGACCACACCCGCGAGCGGCAGCGCGCTCACGAGCGCGACGGCAGCTCCCACCGTGACGCCGCCCGTGAAGACGGCGCACACGGCGGTGACGCCGCGCGCGACGCCCAAGACGTCGGCTCCGCCTCCGCCGCCTCCGCCCGAGGATCCCGGGTTCGTGACCGTCTCGGCCTATCCCTGGGCCAAGGTCACCGAGGGGGCGAAGGTCGTCTGCCCGGTCACGCCGTGCAACAAGGTCTCGATGAGCCCCGGCTCGCACACGCTCACCTTCGAGAACGGCGAGGCGCCCGGCCAGAAGCAGACGGTGACCGTGCTGGTGAAGTCGGGCGAGACATCGACGAAGAACGTCGGCTTCAAGTGACCGCGCGCGAGGACCGCGCGAACGTCCGTCAGGAGCTCATCGCCACGCCGAGAGACGCGACGAACGGTGCGCGCTACTTGCAGAGCTCGGCGCCGCAACGGATCTGCGGTGCGAGCGAGGCCTTCGTCGCAGCTTCCTCCGGCCGGAACGCGAAGAACGCCGCGGTCCCGCCGCCTGCGACGATGGCCCCCGCGATGACCCAGAAGACCGGGCTCGACAGGATCGAGCCGCCCGCCTTCTCGCCGCGCTTGTCGCCGTCGCCGCCGTAGCCGTTGCCGTTGATCGGCCGCGAGCTCGCCTCGGCGAATGCGCTCTTCGGCACCTGCGGGCTGCCCGCCTCGAACACGGCGTTGTCGCGCTCGTCGAGCGCCGTCGCGTAGAAGTCGAGGCGCGTCCGACCTTGCGTCGCCGGCGCGACCTCGACGGTCGCCTCGCCGACGGGGATGGTCGACACGGTGTATTCGCCCGACGACGTCCAGCGGTAGCCGACGGTGACCTTCTTCGCGATCCGGGTCGGGTCGCGCGTCGTGATGCGGAGCTGGCCGCCGTCCGAGCGGACGTTCGCGACGACCTCCATGCCGGGCTTCGACGGAAGGGACCGGAACTGGCCGCGCGCCTCGACGAACGGCGTGGAGACCTTCGGCCCGAGGTTCGTGTCGATCGTGTACTCGGGGTCGGACACGAGGAGGTGGAGGAACGCGTCGCGCGCTTGCTCTTCCTTGTCGAGGATGGCGTAGGTCACCGCGAGGATGCGGTAGGCGCGCACGAGCTGATCGTGCGAGAGACCCCTCTGCTTGATGACGCGCTCGGCGGTCTCGTTCGCCTTGTCGTAGTCGAGCTTCGCGTAGAGTTGCTCGGCGGTCTCGACGTCGACCGGCGCCTCGACGCGCGCCTTGTCCTTGCCCTTCGGCTCGGCGAAGGCCGCGCTTGTCGCGCTGGCGGCGGAAACACCGACCAGCACGCAGAGGACGACACGGCGCAGCTTGCGCATGGCTCGAGGATACCCGTCGGAGCGCCGAGCGGCGAGGAAAGGATAAACGCTCCCTCGTGCGAGCAGGGCGTTGCGCTCCGGCCCGGCGAACCACCACAATCCCGGCCCATGCCGAGAGAGCGCGCTTCCTGGGACGAGTACTTCATGAACATCGCTCGCGAGGTCGCGACCCGATCGACCTGCGACCGCAAATTCGTCGGTGCAGTCGTCGTGCGCGATCGCTCGATCCTCGCGACCGGATACAACGGCTCGATCCGGGGGCTCGCGCATTGCGACGAAGAGGGCCATCTGATGGAGGACAACCACTGCGTGCGCACGGTGCACGCGGAGGCGAACGCGATCGTCCAGGCCGCCCGCAACGGCGTCCGGATCGAGGGGGCGTCGATCTACGTCACTGCCTCGCCTTGCTGGGGCTGCTTCCGCCTGATCGCGAATGCCGGGATCGCCCGGATCGTCTTCGGTGAGTTCTATCGCGACAAGAAGATCTTCGAGGTCTCGCAGAAGATCGGGATCGAGCTCGTCGACTTCTCCACGCATCACGCGAACAAGAGCGTCGCCACGCCGAGCCCGGAGATCGCATGACCTCCGCGGACACCCCATCGCGAGGGCAGCGCCGGTATTCGGTCGCGGTGGTGCAGGGGGGCCCTGCCTCCGAGGCCGAGGTGAGCCGCGCGTCGGCGGCGAGCGTCGCGCGTGGGCTCGAGGAGGCCGGGCATCGCGTCGTCCGCCTCGAGCTCGACGCCCACCTGGCCGACTCGCTCCGCACGGGCGGCTTCGATGTCGTGTTTCCCGTCGCGCACGGCGCGGTGGGGGAGGACGGCTCGCTCCAGGGGCTGCTCGAGGTCCTCGATCTGCCGTACGTCGGCTCGGGCGTGCTCGCGAGCGCGCTCGCGATGGACAAGCGCACCGCCAAGGTCCTCTTCGCGGACGCCGGGCTCCCCATCGCGCGGTCGATCCACGCGCGGCGCGGCACGAGGAGCGCCGCGGTCGAAGCGGAGCGCGCGCTGCGAGAGCTCGGCGACGCGCTCGTCGTGAAGCCGTGCTCGAACGGCTCGGCCATCGGCGTCGCCCGCCTCACCGGCGGGGCATCGGCTGCCGACGTCGCGAAGGCGATCTCCGCAGCGTGGGAGGTCGACGAGGTCGCCCTCGTCGAGGTCTTCGCGCCGGGGAGAGAGGTCACGTGCGGCGTGATCGATATGCGTGATCCGGCCTGGCTCCCGCCGACCGAGATTCGTGCACCAAAGGATGCATTTTACACATATCAGGCGCGCTACGCACCCGGACGAAGCGAGCATCTCTGCCCGGCCCCGCTCGGCGACGCCCTGACGCGGCGGGTGCAGGAGATCGCCGTTGCCGCCCATCGGGCGCTCGGGTGCCGCGACCTCTCGCGGGTGGACTTCGTCGTGCCCGCGGAAGGCGAGCCGACGCTCCTCGAGGTGAACACGATGCCCGGGTTCACCGAGACGAGCCTCTACCCCGAGGCCGCCGCGATCGCCGGGATCCCGATGCCCGAGCTCTGTAGCGGGTTCGTCCATGCCGCCGTCCTTCGCGGCTCGAGCCGCAGGAACATCCCGCTCCCGCTTCCGCGAGCCTGACGACCTACCTCGGCCTACGTCCGCCTCGCCGCAGGGAGGGATGGACAGGTCCGCGGTTCGGGCCCAAGCTGACGTGTGCAGCGAGTCCAGCGAAACGAAGGGATCTCGACGCTCTGGACCAGGTCGATGGCGTTGTTCTTGCTCGGTCTCGGAAGTGAGAAACGAGCGCTTTCGGTGCAAAGAGGAGCGCTCGTGGGTCGTCTTACAGAGAGTAGAAGGCGATGAGGCGCGACTCGCTTTATGGAGAGGAGATCGTCTGGAGCGGCGGCCCGAAGGTCGCCTCGGTGCCGATCGCGTTCAAGCTCGCAGCCGTCGTCGCCGGCACGATGTCCGCGGTCACGGTCGCCTTCGCCGTCGTGGTCGCGACGGGGCTCCGCCAGCACGTCGGCGACCTCGTGCTCTTCGCCGCGTGGTCGGCGTCGCTCGCCCTCGCCGCGTGGCGCTTGCCGCTCTGGTTCCGCTCCTCGGCGCGGTACGTCGTCACCGAGAAGCAGGTGATCTGGGAGCGCGGTCGTCTCCGGCGATCCATCGAGCGCAGCGCGATCAGCTATGCGGTCATCCGGTGGAGCCCGAGCACACCCGGCGTCGGCGATCTGGTGCTCGAGCGTGCGGTGCCGACCGGCGCGCTGAGGCGGACGCTCAGCCTCACCCTTCCGGACGTCGAGGCGCCGGACCGTCTCTGGGCGATCGTGCGCGGGCTCACGCCGAGCGCACCCCTCGGTGATGGGAATCGCCCGCTGGCACAGCGGCTCGATGACGGCGAGCGTGTGCTCTGGACCGCACGGCCGTGGGCCTCACGCTGGACGCCTCGCCGGATCGCGACCGCGGCCGGCGGGGCGCTTCTCGCGCTGGCCGCGGTGTACGTGTTCGCGCGCATGACTCCGCCGATCACGCGCGTCCTCCGCGCTCACGCGCTGCCGCCGGCCACCGAGGCCGTGCTCATCGGCGGCGCGGCGCTCGTCGTCCTCCTCATCGCCGGGGTCGCGGGCTTCGTCGGCTATTCCGCGGTCCTGCGTCCGTGGCTTCTCGCGCGTGCCACGCGCTACTTCGTCACCGATCGCCGCGTGCTCATCCGGCGCGGTACCGAGGAGCTCCATCTCGATCGCCAGCGCATCGCGTACGTCATCACCGCGCCGTGGCGTGAGGGAAGCGCGTGGCGCGACGTGTACCTCGTGCTCGACGGTCCGCAGGCACGCGCCTTCTCGCCGAGCGGCGCGTTCGGTGGGGCCGACGAGCAGCGCCTCGTCCCGATGTTCGCCGCCGTCGAGGACGCCGACACCGCGACCGAGGTCCTTCACGTGAGTCGCATCTCGCTCACGGACGCGCGCGAGGCGGCTTAGCTCGACCGACCCGCCGTCCACGCATCAGGTCCGGTCGTGAACCAGTCGTGAACCAGGCGCTGCGGCCCCGCTGTGCTTCGCGACGGACGTGGGCTCGTGGAGGCGGAGACGCGAGGATCAGAGTTCTTTACGGAAACGGCCGAGAACAATCCGGAGGCGTCGTGCGTCGGATCGACCATGGGCGCGCTGGACTCTGCTGAACGTCCTGTCCGTGGGTCTTCGTCTGGATATGGTAGAAGCCGGAGCGCGGTGGAGATCGGCCAGGTCGTCAGCGACAAGTACAAGCTTCTCCGGTTGCTCGGAGATGGGGGGATGGGTTCGGTCTACGAGGCCGAGCACGTCCGGCTCGGCACGCACGTTGCGATCAAGGTGCTTCACACCGATCTCGCGCGTCGTGCCGGCATCGCCGAGCGTTTTCTGCAGGAGGCGCGCGTCTCCGCGCAGATCCGGAGCCCGCACGTCGTCCAGGTGACCGACGTCGATCGCACGCCCGACGGCGTCGCGTACCTCGTGATGGAGCTGCTCCAGGGCGAGCCGCTCGCCGGCTTGATGAAGCGGGAACGCAAGCTGGCGGTCCCGACCGCGTGCGAATACGTCACGCAGATCCTCCAGGCGCTCGAGGCGGCTCACGCGCTCGGCGTGATCCACCGCGATCTCAAGCCCGACAACGTCTTCGTCACGTTCCAGGGCGGGAAGCCGGTCCTGAAGCTGATCGACTTCGGGATCGCGAAGCTCAAGACCGCACAGGCGGGGCAGACGAAGAACCTGACGGTCGCCGGGATGCTCATGGGCACGCCCGAGTACATGGCGCCGGAGCAGGCCTACTCGGCCGACAAGGTCGACGTCCGCGCGGACCTCTATGCGGTCGGCGTGATGCTCTACGAGATGCTCTCCGGGCAGCCGCCGGCCGAGGCGGACGATCCGCGTGTCCTCATCCTGAAGGTGGAGCGCGGGGAGGTGACGCCGCTCGTGCAGGCGGCTCCCGGGATCGAGCCGCAGCTCGCGGGCTTCGTGCATCGCGCGATGGCGCCGCGGCCCGAGCTCCGCTTCGCGAACGCGACGGAGATGCGCCTCGCGCTCGAAGACGTCCTCCGCGGCAGGCGTCCGGGGACCGCGAAGCTCGCGGTGGCGGGCGGCGGCGGCACCGCTCCGATCGCGGCGCCTATCGCGGCGCCGGCGGCGCTCGCCGACACCGCCGAGGCTCGGGCGGACATCGGAACCGGGACGGTCATGGGCGCGCCGGTCGATGCCGCGTTGGCGAACCCGGCAGCCGCGCCGGCGCCCCCGATGGCACACGCCAGCGGCGGGACGATCGGCGCTCCGCCCTTGGCTCCGCCGGCGATGGCGCCGCTCGCGATGACGCCCCCGCCTCCGCATCACGCACCGGCGTACTACGAGGCGTCCGCACGCCCCCCGGAGAAGCGATCGGGAGGAGGTCTCGTCGTCGTGCTCGCGGTCGTCGCGCTCCTGCTCGGTGCGGGAGCCGTCGTGGCGTACGTCGTCGGCATGCAGGAGTCCGCGCCCGTGCCGCTTCCGCCGCCGACGTTCGCCACGGCGACGCCGCCTGCGACCTCGACGGTGACGACGCCGGCGACGACGACGATCACGCCGGTCACGCCGCTCACGACCTCGACGGTGCTTCCGCCCGCGCCGAACCCGAACCCGAATCCGAACCCGGTCACGAAGAAGGACGCAGGCGGCGGCGGTCAAGCTCAGCAGGATGCGGGCGGCGGCGGCGCACAGCCTGCCGCAGATGCCGGGGCGTCGTCGGGGCAGACGACGATCGTGACGCCGTTCGGGACTTTCCAGTTCCCCGGTCCGCGGCCGCCGTTCTACCCGCCGGATCAGCCCTGGCCGCCGCCCGGAATTGGCCCGTTGCCATCGCCCCCGTAGTGAGCGTGAGCTAGGCTCGAACGGCCGAAACGTCGTGGTGGATCACGGCCGGAGGCACAGCAAACGAAACGCAGCGATGGCGACGGCGGACTCGAAGACGACCCAGCAGCCGGAGCGCGCGCAAGAAGGTGAGGTGGACCTCACGGAGCGCGCTCGCCGGACGTCGCGGCGCAATCGACCGCCGCGCGGGAAGAAGACACCGGACGCTCCGCTGCATGGCGAGGCGCTGCGCGCGCTCGCCGATGCGTGGCTTTTCGCTGTTCGGGGTCCACGCCGGCATGCCGTCGCCGCAGCGGCCGTGCTCCTCGCGACGATCGCGATGCTCGTCGCGCGTGGCGGCACCGCGCAGGCGAGGCTGAGCGGTGCGCTCATCCTTGCAGTGACCGTCCTCGGGGTCGTCGTCGTGCGTCTCCTCGAGCGGCGCGTCTTCGCGAGCCCGGCTCGTACGATCGAGCATGTCGCTGGACGCATGGAGCCGGAGGCGGCCGCGCGGGCGATCCGGGCGCTGTCGCTCCTCGAGCCCGTCGCGACGCGCGGTGCCTCGCGCGATCTCGCGGAGCTCCACGTCGCTCGCTCGCTCGCAGCGCTTCCACTCGACGGCGTGCGTCGAGGCGCGCAGCGTGTCGCGTTCGTGCTCGGCGTCGTCGCGCTCGGGCTCGCGGCGGTCAACGTCGCTGCGTGCGCGATGAACCCGTGGGCCGCTGCCGAGGGCGCCGACGTGCTCGTCGCTCGCGGGGGCGTCGCGCCTGTCGGGATGACGTGGTTGAGCGAGCCGCAGATCCGCGCGCGCCCGCCGGACTACCTCCACCTGGAGGAGCGGCGCGTGATGCCGTACGACGACGTCGCGCTCCCGCGCGGCACGCTCCTCACCGTTCGAGGAGCTCCGATCCATGCCGGTCGGCGCCTCCTCCTGACCGACGGCTCCGCCGAGGTGCCGTTCGTCGACGACGGCTCCGGTCACGTCGTCGCGCGCTGGCCGCTCGCGGACTCGGTCAACCTGAGGGTGGTGGCGCGCTTCGGCAACGTCGTCATCCCCGAGCCGGAGGCCACGCCGGTCGAGTCGATCCCCGACCTGCCGCCGCTCGTCAGGCTCGAGGGCGCTCCGAAGCAGATCCGCCTCGCGAGTGAAGAGGACACCTCGGAGATCCCGATCCACTACGACGCGATGGACGATCACGGACTCCGCGAGGTGCACCTCGTCCTCCGTGCCGGTCCGAGAGAAGAGAGGCGCGTCCTCGCTCGTCTCGACGGGGAGACGAAGACCGATCGGGGCGGCTACAACCTCCGCGCGAGCGACGCCTTCATCAAGAAGAGCCACGCGCCGATCGAGGTCCGCGTCGAGGCGAAGGACAACGATCCGATCACCGGGCCGAAGTGGGGCGCGAGCGACGCGATCACGATCGTGCCGCCCGACGTGGGAGAGCCGCAGTCGCGGCGCCTCGCTGGCCTCGTGCGGGTGCGTGACGAGCTCGTCGATGCGCTTGCGTGGCGGCTCCGGACGCCGCTCCCCGCGGAGCCGAAGGAGCGACGGGCGATGCTCGAGCGCGACGTGAAGCTCGCCGACGAGGGGAGCGAGGCGCTCGAGACGGCGCTCACGACGTCGTATGCGGGCGTCCGCGTTTCGAGCCGCCTCGGCGCGATGCTCCGCGGACGCATGCGCAAGGTGAAGGACGCGGCGAACAACCAGCTCCGCTCTCCGAGCACATCGGCGCGCGCGAACGTGGTGAAGGCGACCGAGCGAATGGTGCTCGTGATCGACGCGGCCATCCAGGGCCTCGGCCTGCGTGACACCCGTGGGGTCGCGCGCGAGCTCGCGGAGGTCGCGGAGGAGCTCGCGGCGGCGGCGGCGCTCGCTCACAAGCCTGCCGAGAAGGTCCGCGGCGAGCAGCGAATGGACGCAGCGGTGATCGTCCTCGACGGCGGAGGCAAGGCGATGCGCCGCCTCGGCGCGCTCGGTCGTGACATCGGCGAGATCGTCGAGATGGACCTGCTTCGGGTCGCGCGTGCGCGCGGCGCGAGCGATCTGACGCATGCAGTGCTCGCTGCGCAGGATCTCGCTGCGCGCCTTCGCCAGCCCGATCCTTCGTTCGGTGCGCGCGGTGGTCGGCCGTCCCAGGCAGGCGGCGAGTCGGGCGGTGGTCGTGGCGCGCCCGGTGCGGAGGACGACGGCGAGGCGAGCGACGTCGAGGAGGCCTTCAACGAGGCGGCGAGGGAGCTCGACAAGCTCGCAGCCGAGCACGCCGGCCACGTCGGTCGAGTCGAGCAAGCGCTTGCCGCGGGCTCGACGAAAGAAGACGTCGATGCGCTCTCCGAAGAGGCGAAGAAGCACGCGCAGAAGATCCGCGAAGCGGTCCGCCCGCTGCCGAACGTCGGCGGCGGAAGCGACTCGTGGACCAGCAAGGGCGCCGCCGCGCGCGAGCACGCCGAGCAGATGGCCAAGTCGATGGAGCAGGGCAACGCCGCCGACGCGGTGCAGAGCGGCCGCAACGCGCTCGGCGCGCTCGACGAGGCCAAGCGCGCGGCGTCGCGTGAGCGCTTCGGGCGGTTCGGGGACCCGAACGCCGAGCGCACGGTCGACGATGCGCGGCGGCAGATGGAGGCCGAGGTGAAGTGGGCCGAGGACAAGCTCGAGGAGCTTCGCCGGCGCGCCGCGCAGCGCGCCGCTCCGGAGCTGCGCGAGCATGCTGACACCGAAGGCAAGCTCGGCGAGCGCGCACGGGAGCTCGCGAACAAGGGGCGCGACCAGGAGGCGCTCCCGGCGCCAGCGCTCGATGCTCTCCGTGACGCCGAGGAGGCCGCGCAGGAAGCGGCGAAGGCGCTCCGTGGAGGGGATGCGGATCGCGGGCTCGCCAAGCAGCGCGAGGCGCAGCAGAAGCTCGAGATGGCGCGCGACGCGCTGGGCGAGGGCGAGGGCGAGCGCGACGGCGAAAGTGGCGACGGCGATCGAGCCGCGCGCGATCACGCCGACATTCCGAAGGCCGACGCGCACAAGGGGCCGGAGGAGTTCCGCAAGCGCGTCATCAAAGGGCTCGGCCAGCCCTCGAGCGGGAAATACAAGGACGCCGTGAAACGCTATGCGGAGGGGCTCCTCCGATGATCCGCGCGGCGCATCTGGGAAAGAGCGGGAAGAGAGGAAAGCGAGGGACGAGCATCGCCATTCTGGCGCTCGGCGCAGGTCTCGTCGCGGTCTGCGGTCCGGGCCGAGCCGTCGCGCAGATCGATCTCGCGGAGGGCATCGCCGCGCGCGCCAACGAGCTCGTCATCGCGATGGAGTACGACAAGGCGCGGGCCGACCTCGCGAAGGCCGATCCGAACAGCCCGTCGGTCGTCATGGCGAAGGCGCGCCTCGCGCTCTACGAGGAGGACTGCGATCTCGCCGCTGCGCTGATGAGCCGGAACGACGTCGCGCAGAGCGAAGAGGGCCGCGTCCTCGCCGACGTGGCGCGCGGATGCGCGCGCGTCACGGCGGCGACGCTCGTCGACAAGGACGAGGCCGCGGGCGTCATCGTCCGCTGGCACGACGAGGCCGATCGCGCGCTCATGCCGATGATGGTCGACACGGTGAACAAGGCGCGCGTGGCGCTCACCCGCGACCTCGGCGTCGAGTGGAAGGCCCCGACGCGCATCACCGTCGTCCGCGATTTGCTCTCGCTCTCCGCGATGACGGGGCTGCCGTATAAGGCCGCGCAGACGACCGGCACGGTGGCGGTCGCGAAATGGGGGCGCGTCACGATCCTCTCGCCTCGCGCGAGCAAGCATGGCTATCCGTGGCGCGACACCCTCACGCACGAGCTCACGCATCTCGCGATCTCGATGCAATCGCGTGAGCGCGCGCCGCTCTGGCTTCACGAGGGCGTCGCCCGGCGGCAAGAGGTGCGCTGGCGGGAGCCCGGGCCGTTCGACGATCGGCCGAGCGTCGAGAGCGTCGTCCAGCGGGGCATGGAGCTGAAGCTCGATCTACCGCTCGACAAGCTCGGCCCGTCGATCGCGATGCTCCCGAGCGCGGACGCGGCGATGGTCGCGTTCGCCGAGGTCACGAGCTTCGTCCGCTTCTTCGTCGAGACCCAGCCCGAAGGCGCGCTCGCGAAGCTCCTCGTCGCGCTCCGGGCGGCGAAGAGCGTCGATGAAGCGCTCGTCCAGGTGAGCGGTGAGGCGCTCCCGCAGTGGGACACGAAGTGGCGGGCCCACCTCGCGCGAAGGCCGAAGGAGCCGCTCTCGCCGCTCTACGGCCTCGGCGGCACGCTCCCGAACGCGGCGGACTCCCGCGAGCGAGCCCGCCTGGCCGAGCTCCTGTTCGGGAGAGGACATCCGGACGAGGCGCTCATCCAGCTCGACAAGATCTCGGAGACGCTCCTCGGAGACCCCAGCCTTCGTTACGTGAGGGGCCGCGTCCTCGAGGCGAAGGGGGAGCTCCGGGCGGCGGAAGAGCTGGTCGACGACCCGAAGGCCTGGATCGCCGCCTACGGACCGTGCTGGGCCTTGAGCGCCCGGCTCGCCCGGGGTCGGGACGACCACCCCGCGGCCGAGCGCGCGGCTGCCGAGGCTCGAGCGCACGATCCCTTCACGATCGAGGCAGCTTGCGAGGGAACGGTGGGGGCGCTCGACCCTGGCGCCACGCCCGCTGGTCAGAAACAGGACTCGGGTGGGCCTCTGTGCGACGCTGCGCGGATGCGAGGCGAGCCCGATCTGGGTAAAGACTAGACCTCCGCTCCAGAGGGCCGGCATAATCCGTAACGGCAGAATCTGCCGAAAGAAACAGGTCGGTGATCCCCACGCATGACGTTGTGCGGGGGGCGGCCCGTCTGTCGAGCCGGCTCCTTCACACAGACGTCCGATGAACGCGATCACGTACGCCACCGCCCAGATTCTGCGAGTGTTGCCGAGGACCCAGATCACACGCGTGATGGGGCACCTGGCCGATTACGCTTGGCCCGAGCCCGTCGGTCGAGCCGTCGTCGATCTCTATTGCCGCGCTTACGACGTCGACCTCGACGAATGTCGGAAGGCGAGCGGCTTTCGATCGTTCGACGAGTTCTTCACGCGTGAGCTCCGCGACGGCGCGCGCCCGCTGCCGGAAGATCCTGGCGTCGTCATCAGTCCGGCGGACGGACGCGTCGACTCGATCGGTCCTGTCGATGGCCGTGCTTTCCGCGTGAAGGGTCGGCCCTATCAGGTCGACGAGCTCCTCGGCGACGAGGCCGAGGCTCGGCGCTACGAGGGAGGACAGGGCTGCGTCGTCTATCTCTCTCCGCGCGACTATCACCGGGTGCATGCGCCGGTCGCGGGAGAGATCGCGGTCGTCCGCTCCATGCCCGGCGACTACTACCCGGTCAACGCGATCGGCGTTCGCCACGTGCACAACCTCTTCGTGCGCAACCGCCGGGTCGCGATCGCGATCGACACGCCGCCCGAGTCCGGTCTCGGGCGCGTCACGGTGGTGATGGTGGCGGCGATGGTCGTCGGTCGAATCACCGTGAGCGGGATCGACGAACGCGACGTCCCGATCGGGACGCACGAGCTCTCGCCGCGCCGAAAGGTCGAGCGCGGTGAGGAGATCGGGATCTTCCGCCTGGGCTCGACCGCGGTCGTGTTCTTCGAGCCGGGGGTGGTCTCACGCTGGCTTGCCGGGGAGGGGGCGGTGCGGTTCGGTCAGCCGTTCGCGCTCCACGCGCGCGAGAAGGAAGCGGGGAAGGAAGCTACGAACGGCAGCACGGTGCGGGGGGCTGGATGAGCGGAGACGGACCCACCAAGGCAGCGCCTGGTCTGTCCGTCCCTCACGCGGACGCGGCGCCCCACGCCGAGCCGCTCGACGACATCATCCTCGGCGACGACGACGGCGTCGACGCACCGCCGCCCATGGCGCTGAAGCCGTCGTCACCGCCTCCACTTCGTGCGAAGGCCCCCGAGCGTCCGTCGACGCCGCCGGGGGCCGCGTCCTTACCGCGTCCGTCGACGCCGCCGGGGGCGGCGTCGATACCGCCCCCGCCGATGACGGCAGACCCGAGCTCGAGTCGTCTCGCGGCTGCCGCGGACGCAGGGCGGGACGCGCGGAAGCGCGCGAAGCTGACGCTCCGTATCCCCGACGACGAGATCTCGCGTCCGAACCTTCCGACGACCACCCCCATCGGAGGTGTCGCTTCGATCACCTCGCCGAGCCGGCCGCCGTCGGCGCCGGAGCCGGCCGCGATGGCCGAGCTCGGGACCGACAGCTTCTCGTCGGTCGGGCGCGTGCGTCCGATGACCGGACCGCCGCCGCCGGCGTTCGGAGCCGACGACACGATCGAGCTCCCGAGCGATGTGCTGCGCGCGCGGCTCGCGGCGCTGACCGGAGATCCGGCCCTGGCGCCGGCGGTCGGCATCGACGCGACCGACGATCCGGGTTGGACACCGTTCCAGCCGGAGGTCGCGCGCGAGGTCATGATCCCGATCAAGCCGACGCCGATCGTCGAGCTCCGGGACGAGCCGCCGAAGGCCGTCGGAGACGTTCGTGTGGAAGACCGTGCGGCCGATCCGCGCGGGGTCTTGCTCGACGAGCACGAGGTCCACAACTCGACCCCTCCGATCTCGGAGGACATCCCGGTCGACATGGACCTCTCGAGCATCGTGAGCATCCCGGACCCCTCGAGCGACGAGCTCGCGACGCACCCGCGCCTCCCGATCTCCCTCGACTCGGAGGAGATCCGGATCGACGACGCCGAGCGCATCAGCGAGACCGGCGAGGTCGAGGTGGCGCCCGAGGACCTCGTCAGCGTCGAATCGCTCCCTTCGCCGCCTCAGCATCCGCATCAGCCGCCGCCCGTGAAGGTCGTGGGGAAGTACCCCGCCTTCAAGTCCGAGCCCGCCCCGCCGCCTTCCGTGGCGACCCAGAGCCGCCCGCAGGTGACGATGGCGAACACGCCCTCGCAGCCTCCGCCGCCGCTCTCGGCTCCCATGCCTCCCATGGCGCCCGCCGCGCACGTGCCGCCGGTCGCCCCCGTGGTGGTGCAGCCCTCGCCGATCATCTCGACGCCGGGCGTCGCGGCGGCGCGCCGTCCGTCGAACCCGCTCGCCGTCGTTCCGCCGGTGGGGGCGCTCGCGCCGCCGCCGATGACCGACACGGCAGCGACGCGGAAGAAGACGCGCCCGTGGTGGGAAGAGCTCTTCAACGACGACTACATCCGCACCATGGCGAAGGTGACGGACGCGCAGATCGGCAAGGAGGTGAACTTCATCGAGGAGAGCCTCGGCTGCGAGGCCGGTGCGATGATCCTCGACCTCGCCTGCGGGACCGGTCGCCATGCGGTGGAGCTCGCCGCGCGCGGGTACCAGGTCGTCGGCTTCGATCTCAGTCTCGCGATGCTCGCGCGTGCCTCCGACGAGGCGCAGGACCGCAAGCAGAAGATCAATTTCGTGCAGGGCGACATGCGCGAGATGACGTTCGAAGAGACCTTCGATGGCGTCTACTCGTGGAACACCAGCTTCGGCTTCTTCGACGAGGAGAAGAATGGCGCCGTCATCGCTCGTGTGCACAAGGCGCTCAAGAAGGGAGGCCAGTTCCTCCTCGACGTCGTGAACCGCGACTACATCGTCCGGCAGGCGCCGTCCCTCGCATGGTTCGAGGGCGACGGCTGCATCTGCATGGACGAGATGACGATCGACTTCATCACGAGCCGCATGAAGGTGAAGCGGACGCTGATGATGGACGACGGGCGGACGAAGGAGATCGAGTACTCGGTCCGCATCTACGCGCTCCACGAGCTCGGCAAGATGCTGCACGACAACGGCTTCCGCGTCGCCGAAGTGAGCGGTCGCACCGGAACGCCGGGCGTCTTCTTCGGCTGCGAGTCTCCGCGCACGCTCATTCTCGCCGAGAAGCGCTGACGGCGCGCCGCCGGCCCGCGCGACGGGTTCCAGAGGCCCGCACGGCCCCCCGGGCAGGGGAGAAGTTCGGGCGTGGCCCGCTCGTTCCGAGCTGTATCCTTCGTCCGTGAGCAACGCCGCGAAGGATCTGGACGAGGGGCGACGGGCGGAGGGGCTCTCGCTCGAGCGGCGTGTGAGAGGCGAAGACGTCGCCTCGATGTCAGGGTTGAAGGCGCTGATCCTCGAAGGGGACCGCGCCGTGAGCACGACCGACTACGAGACGATCGCGGCGGCGCACCGGGACGGCAAGCGCTTCTGGGTGGAGCTCGACGAACGAGTCGAGCAGGCCGACAAGCTCCTGCTCGAGGTGCTCCACATCCATCCGCTGGCGGTGGAGGACATCTGGAACGACATCGGCATCCCGAAGATCGAGGACTTCGGCGACTACGTCCAGCTCGTGATGCATGGCGTGCGCGCGGAGGACATCGACGGAAACGACATCCCGCTCACGCTGACCGAGCTCGACGTCGTCATCGGACCGAACTTCCTCGTCACCCACGCGAACGACGAGCGGGTCTGCGCGATCGCGCCGGTGCTCGCGGAGATCGGGCGGAACGCGAGGCTGCTGAAGAAGGGGCCGGCCTGGGTCGCCCACGCGGTTCTCGATCGAATGGTCGACGAGTACCTTCCGGTCGTGAACCGGTTCGAAGAGGAGATCGAGGAGGTCGAGACGAAGATCCTCGAGGGGCGTTCGAAGGACGAGGACCACGCGATCATGCGCCGGATTCTCCGCATCAAGCGGAGCCTGCAGATGCTGCGGCGGACGACGATCTCCCAGCGCGAGATCCTCTCGCGCCTCGCCCGCGCCGAGTTCGACGAGATCCCACGCGAGGCGATGCCGTTCTACCGCGACGTCTACGATCACTTTGCGCGGGTCACGGAGCTCGTCGACAGCTATCGGGAGCTCGCGACGGGCATCCTCGAGGCTCACTTCGCGATCCAGTCGCATCAGATGAACGAGATCATGAAGCGGCTCACGCTGATCTCGACGATCATGCTGCCGTTGTCGCTCGTCGCCGGCATCTACGGGATGAACTTCAAGAAGGTCTTCCCGGAGCTCGACTGGGAGTACGGGTACTTCTACGCCCTCGGCTTGATGGCCACGATCGCCGCGGGGATCGTCCTCTACTTCAAGAAGAAGCGCTGGCTCTGACGAGCCAGTCGCTCTTTGCGAACGACCGCAGGCTGTCGCCGGACGTCGTTCTCCTCGAGTGATCAGCGCGCGGCGACTTCGCGAGGAGGCGCGTCCTTGCAGCAGCGCGTGCCGGTCTCCGCGCCGCTGTAGACGTCGTTGTGGCCGACCTGGAACTGGCGGCATGCGTGGCGGCTCGGGATCCACCACGAGCCCTTGAGGACCTCTTTCCACCCCATCTTGCTGCCCAGGCCGCGGCCGTCCGCTTGGACCCACTCCTCGACGTTGCCGGCCATGTCTTGCACGCCGAACGGGCTCGCGCACTTCTCGTGCGAGCCGACGACGGAGCGATGATCGACGAGGCGTCCGGGCTTGCCGATGTTCTCGCTCAGGTCGACGTTGCACGCGGCGGAGTTGCGCTCCCAGCCGTACGGGTAGGGACGCATCTCTTCACCCTCACAGGCGAACTGCCACTCGCTCTCCCGGCAGAGGCGACCGCCTTCGGCCTCGCAGAGCTTCTTCGAGCTCGTCCACGACATGAAGTGCCTGGGCAGGTCCGTGCCCGGCTCCGCGCGCTCGGTCGCGTCGATGCAATAGCGCATGTGGACACGCTCCTTCGACTTGCAGACGGACTTCGCATAACGCGCGCAGCGGAACTGGTGATAGCGGCTCGTCGGCGGATCCATCCACTCGAGGCACTTCTGCTCCACGTCCGGGCAGTACTCGCCCTCGACGAGGACCATGCCCTCGGGGCACACGTTCGCCTCGGCCTTCTTCCCGGCCGGTGCGCTGCTCTTCGCCTCCGGAGGTGCAGGCGTCACCGTCGCGACCGCGATCGTCGCCGTGCCGACCTGTGCGGGGGGCTCCGCCGCTTCCTGCTGGCTACGCGCACACGCGGGCGCGAGCGTCGCGACGAGGACCACCCCGAGCGCGAGGGCTCGCGCGTGCCGAGTGGCTTCTCCGGTTCCTCCCCACGAAGACGTGGGTTCATCGTTTCCACTCCACGTGGGGGCATCGGTCCCCCCCCACGAAGACGTGGGGCCCCTCGTACAGGCAGGCGAAGACTTCATGAGGAGCGCGTGCCGTAAACCCAGCTCGGGGAGGGGGCAACGAAATAGACCTCGCGCCGAACGATTCGCAGACGTGTCGCAGCGTTGGTGTGCGCGTTTGCTGTTCCGATGATCAGTGCAGCCGCCGCGTGCTCACGGCGATTGCCGGCAAGTCTCCGGAACACGCGTGCACGTTACAAAGACCGCGCCGTCACTCGCCGAACTCGATGCCGTCCGGGTACACCCCGACATTCCAGCGCTTCTTCGTCGCGAGCGAGTCCTTGTCGATCTCGAGGACGCTCCCCGGCTGCGTGTGGCTGCCCTCACAGACGAGGTACGCGCGACCGTCCTTCGCGACCTTGACCACGTGCGGCAGGGTGCATTCCGTCTTCGTCAGCGGGCGACGCGCCGTCACGCGTGCGCCCTCGATGTCGACCCGCGCGAGCCCGTCGGGGGCCTGCGTCGGGACGAGGAGCGTCCTGGCGTCGACGAACGCCGGCATGAAGGCCTTCGCCGCGAGCGGCACCGTGCGGTCCGCGACGAAGCGCTTGCTCGCGCGATCGAAGATGCGAATGTCCTGCCCCTCGAGGTCGGCGACGACGACGAGCTTCTCGTCGGGCGAGAGCGTCGCCGAATACGGTCCGTAACGGGGCACACCCGGTACGCCCGGCGCCGAGCCGAGCGGGATGCGCGAGACGGGGAAGCCATCCGTCGCGAGGTCGACGATCGCGAGCTCGTCGGAGCCGTAGCAGGCGACGAACGCCGTCCGGTCGTCGCGCGTCGTCACGACGCCGTGCGGAGCAGTGCACACCGCGCGGGATGCCACACGCTTCATCGTGCGCGCGTCGATGACGACGAGGTGCGCGAACATCGTCGCAGGGCTCGCCGCGCCTCGTGCCGCGACGTCCATCGCGCGCTTCATGTCGAAGTGCGTGACGAGCACGCGCGACCGATCGTGCGTGAGGATGACGTCACCCGGGTTCTCGTCCACGTCTACGGCTGCCGTCGCCGACAGGCTGTCGAGATCGAGTCGCACGAGTCGCCCGACCTCACTCGCTCCGCCGTGCGATGCGTGCGGATCCTTCTTCTTCCCGGGCTCGGGCGGGAATGCGAGGGCGACGAAGACGGCCTTCTGCGCCACGTCGATGGCAAGGTGATGAGGCGCCTCGCGCGCGTCGGGATCGAGGTCGATCGGGACCGTCATGACGGTGTCGCCGTCTCGATCGATCACGCTGATCGAGTCCGAGCCGTTGTTCGTCACGTAGGCCGCACGCTGTGGCGGCGTCGGGATCGTCGCGCCGGGCGTGAGCGGGCCGGTCTGGACGGTCTCGGACGGCGACTTCTTGCAGCTCGAGCATCCAGCGAACGCCGACAGCACACCGAGCATGACGAAAACGCAGTACAAGCGAAGGGTGAAGCCTCGGTCGCTCCACTCCGTTCGGCGGCGCCGTCGATGCGTAGGGCTCCTCATCGCCTCGGCCTTGATCTGTACCATCGCGCCCGCGCGCGCGAACGGTCGTTTCCCCGAAGCGCAGCTGATCGAGTCCGTGCCTGGCGATCCCAGCACGGTCTTCCTGCGTGCGACCTTCGGAGTGCTCGTGTCCCGTGACGCCGGCAAGACCTGGCGCTGGATCTGCGAGCGCGCGCTCGGCTACGACGGCCAGTGGGATCCACCCGTCACGGCGACGCGCGACGGCCGCCTCTGGGTCGGCCTCGAGGATGGGCTCGTGTCGACGCGCGACGGCTGTGAGCTCGAGCCCGCGTCCGAGCTGGACGGCCAGACGGTGAAGGATCTCACGACCGATCCGCGCGGCGAAACGATCTGGGCGATCACGGGTGCGCCTGGAAAGACGAGCTACGTGTGGCGGCGATCTCCCGGCAAGCGGTTCGAGCGGCTCGCCGGGATGGACGACACGAACCTCATGACGATCGAGGTCGCGCCCTCGAACCCCTCGCGCGTCTACCTGAGCGGGCAGCCCTATTCGACGATCCGCGGCCAGACCTTCCGCTCGAACGACGGCGGGGCAACATTCACGACCGAGAAGAACGACCTCGAGGCGGAGGGGCCCTTCTTCATCGGAGCGGTCGACCCTCGCGATCCCAACCGCCTTCTGATCCGACACCTCCACGGCAAGGGCAGCGACCTCCTCCTCACGCGCGACGGCGGCAAGACGTTCAAGAACGTGCTCACGATGACGAGCGCGATGTTCGGCTTCGCGAAGAGCAGAGACGGCTCGACCTACTGGGCGGGCTCGGGTCTCGCCGATCACGGCCTCTTTCGATCCACCGACCGCGGCGAGCATTTCGAGAGCGTGTCGAAGAACGGCGTCCTCTGTCTGCACTCCGCCGCTCCCGACGCGCTCTTCGTCTGCGAGAACGCGCTCTCCGTCGGCGCTCCGGCGATCGCCGTGTCCCGTGATCGAGGCGCGACGATCACTCCTCTCGCGCGATTCGCGGACATCGAAGGCCCCGTCGCATGCGCGACGCCGGACGCGCGCGCGAGCCTCTGCTCGGGCTCGTGGCCCGAGATGAAGTCGCTGCTCGCGCCAGTCGCGCCGGTGCTCGACGCCGGCTTGGCCGGAGCGGGCGACGATGACGGAGCGCAGCGCTCCCATCGCCAGCGCCACCGCGACGGCGGCGCTGGCGATGGCGGGGCCGGAGGCGCCGAGCCGTCGCCGGCACGCCGCTCCACCTGCGGCTGCGAGGTCGTCGGTCAGCCCGTCGCCGGCCCGGATCTTCGATGGCTCATCGCGGGGGGACTCGCCCTCATCCTGCGGTTTCGATCCTCCATCCTGCATGGATCCAGGCTCACCCAACGTCGCGAGCGTTGAGGACCAGATTTGCGCAATCGGCGGCTCGACCGCCGCCACCGGGAGCGGATCCGGCGCTTGGCAGCGGTGAATGGCGTTCGAGACCGCGTCCTCGCGCGATGCGGACCTTCGGCCCGCATCGCATAAATCGCCCGCTACCGAACAGCGAACCGAAGGATCGGGTGGCTTCGCGTTTGCAGGCACAACCGCCATGCGAAAGTCCCTGCTCGTCGCGCTCGCTTCGATCATCACCGTGACCACGTTTGGTTGCGCTGACGTCAACGACGGGACGGGCCTCTCGTCGCGCCGGGCGCGCCGGAGCTCGCCGCCTGCGGTCGGCACCGCAGACGATCACGACGAGAGCGACACGGAGGGTGCGAACGACGTCGACGTCGGCAACCCGAACGCGGACACGAAGCCGAATGAGCCGACCACGCCGGGGACGAGCGCTCCCCAGTTCGCGCTCACGCTCGCGCAGACCACGCCGACCGTCGACCTGGGTGAGTCGGTCGATCTCGACGTCTCCGTCCAGCCGTCGAACGGCTTCTCGGGCATGGTCGACCTCAGCGTGACCGGTCTCCCGGACGGCGTCACTGCCAGCACCGTCCAGGCGGCGATCCCGCCGTCGTCCAGCACGCCGGCGACGGTCAAGATCAAGCTCACCGCCGCCGTAGACGCGATCGCCACCGCCCCGAACACCAGCTCGGCGCTCGTCATCACCGGCCGCTCGGGCAGCGTCAGCGCGACGGCGAACGCGAACTTCAAGGTCGCGCCGAAGCTGAAGCTCACCATCCCGGTCAACGTCGACGCGCTCCGCGCGGCGGCCGTCAACTACCGCGACGAGTGGGGGACGGCGTTCGGTGCGAACCAGAAGGCGCTCCGCACGCAGCAGGGCAACGGTATCGTCGTCACCGTCTTCAATGCCGACTCGAAGCAGCACATCATCCACGGCGCGTCGGGCTTCGCCCACGGCAGCACGACCGCCGGCGCCGAGATCAAGCCGAACTCGTTCGAGATGACCAACGGCCAGGTGCGCACGCGCACGCTGAACGTCGGCGCGAACGCGAACGGTTATCCGCACGACGGCGCGCAGGGGGTCGGCGCGTCGTTCCGGATCAAGGTCGAAGCGGCGCCCTGATCGGCGTCTCCACCGCCTCGTCCGAACGGTCGCGGCTCACGAGAGCGCGCGAGTACGGCCACGCGTCATGATCGAGCAGCGCTTGCGAGGGACGGCGTTCAGTCCGTCTCGTAGCGGATGCTCAGGATCGTCAGCTCCACCTCGCCCGCGGGCTTCCTGAACGTGAACGAGTCGCCCTCGCGTCGCTTCAACAGCGTACGCGCGAGCGGCGACTTGTAGCTGATGCGGCCGCGCACGGTGTCGATCTCGTCCTGACCCACGATCGTGTAGGTCGAGAGCTTCCCGTCCTCGTCTTCGATCTCGACGGTGGCGCCGAAGAAGACACGCTCGATGTCGGGGCGATCGGTCGGCTCGACGACGCGCGCGCTCTCGAGGCGCTTCGTGAGGAAGTGGATCCGGCGATCGATCTCGCGGAGCTTCTTCTTGCCGTAAATGTACTCGGCGTTCTCGCTTCGATCGCCCTGTGCGGCCGCGTCGGCCACGTCCTGCACGACCTTCGGGCGCTGCTTCGTCCGGAGCTCGACGAGCTCTTCCTGGAGGCGGCGCGCACCCTGCCTCGTGATGTAGTTCGGCTCGCCGTTCACGCTGCCCCGGGCATGCGAGCGGGGGACGACGGGCGCAGCCCACCAGCGAGGGACGACATGAGGACATCGAGCGCCCACGCTCGCGAGGTGCCGTTGTGAAGGCCGAGCACCGCGGCCGCGATCGCTCGCCGGGAGGCGTCGAGCGGAACGCTCACGACCGCCCAGCGCGCGTCTGGCTCCTTGCCCCACTGCCTGCCGGAGACGACCTTCACCTGCCGGGCTCCCTCACAGATCGCCACTGTCGTGCGCGGAGGACGCACGAGCTCGAGCGCACGCTCGGCGAACGCGATCCGGTCGAAGCTCTCGGTCGAGCTCTCCGCCAGATCCTCCGCTTGCTCGATCCGCTCGATCTCGATGCGCGGCATGGCGGACGACTCTAGCACCGTCTCGTCGCTTGCTCGACGGGCCGATCAGCGACCGCGGGCCCGGGCCGAGAGCTCGAGGAAATAGCTGACGAGATCGCGCTCTTTGTGGCCCATCGCGATGAGCCGCGCGATCCGCCCGAACGGCCAGACCCGCGTGTCGGGAGGGACGATCATGACCCAGTAGCCGAGCTCGTTCGGCGAGATGTCGAGCCACTCGGCGTCGAGCCGGCGCGAGAGGATCTCGCTGAGGAGCGCGCCGTGGCGCCGGAGCTCGTAGGCCTCGTCGTTCGTCCTGACGACGTGATCGGGGAACGACTCGAGGAGCACCGACTGCATCGCCTCGATCCCGCTCACGTCTGCGCGGAGCTCGATCCCGCGCTTGAGCCGGTAGTCGAGCCCGAGCTCGCGTGCGAGGAGGGTGAACTGCACGCGTGCCTCGAGCACCGACGTGGGCAACACGTCGAGCGAGCGCTGCTCGCCGCCGAGGCCCGGCGGCAGCGGGAGGTGCTCGGCGAGCTCGTCGACGCCGCCTCCGAGCCGTGGAAGGAGCGGTGCCTTCGGGAGCAGCGGCGCCGGGCTCTCGTGCCGGTAGGGCGGGAGCGATGCGCCGTGCATGTACGATCGCGCAGGGGGCGTCGACCCGGTCGTCGACGGTGCACGCGGCGTGGCTGCGCCGAAGTCGAGATCCGCGGGGAGCGGCGCCTCGCTCGGCAGCTTCGGCGGCGCATCGAGCGGCGGGACCTCCACGGCAGGGATGCGCCCGGAGGGCGGTCGCAGCGGTGTCGGGCGGTCGTGCTTCGATCGATCGACCGACGCCTCCGGCGCGATCGGCGCGCGCCGCGCGGGGGCAGGGCCGGAGCGAGGCTCCGGGATCGGTATGGACACGCGCCGGCCCTCGGGCGCCGAGCTCGTCCGCGGAACGATCGGCGAGTCGGGCTCGGCGCGCGGATCGAACGAGGCCGGCGGCCGGGTCTCCATCATCACGCCGCTCAAGCGCGGACGCCGCGACGAACGCGCTCCCTCTCCAGGGGGCGCCGAGCTCGGCGCCTTCGGGAGCACGTCCGGACCAGGCAGATCGAGCGTGAACGACGCGGCCGGATCGGCGGCAGGCAGCTCGAGCTCGAGGGGAGGGGGCGGCGCGTGTGGGAGCACCTCGGCCGCGCCGGGCCGCTGCGAGCGACCGAGCGGCGGGACCGACGGCGCTCGGTCGAAGGGCAGCGGCTCGTTCGCGGGCGGCAGCGGCGCCGGCGATGGGAGCTTCCTACTCGGCGGCTCGAGCGGCGGGACCGACAGGGGCGCTGCGCGTGACGAGCGGGCGGCTACCGGCGGAGGTGCGCCGCGCGAGGGGCGCGACGGAGGGGGTGGCGGCACCGGGCTCGAGGCACTCTGGCGCGGAGGCGGAGGAGGGCTTGGGAGAACCGGTGCGAGGTCCTCGGGCTCGAGGCTCCGAGGCAGCGGATCGAGCGCCGGCACGGGCGCAGGAGTGGGCTCACGGGCCTCGCGCAGCGATGCCGGCGTGGCGCCGGTGTGCTCGGACGAGTCGATGACGGGCGGCATGACGGCGGCGATGTCCGCTGCGAGCGCTGCCGGCGGTCGACTCGGCTGGGGGCTCGCCTGGAGGCTGTCGACCAGCGTCTGCTTCTTGGCAGGGGCGGCGCCGACCGCGCGCGCGAGCAGGCGCTGCGCGCGCAGGAGCAGCCCTTCATCGACTCCCGGCGAGTCGACGAGGTCACGCGCGTAGGGCATCGCGCGACGAGGATCGCCTGCGTCGAGCCATGACTCCGCTGCGAGCAGCGCGAGCTCACGGAACGACGTCATCGAGAGCGCGAGCGCCGAGATGCGCTCGGCGATCAGCTTCGGGGGCTCCTGGCGCAGCGTGAGCGAGATCCGTGCGCGGAGGTACGTCGTCCCCGGCGTACGGCCGTGGTGACGCTCGGCCTCGTCGATCGCGGCGTCGACCCCATCGAGATCGCCGCTCTCGATGCGCGTCTCGATCGCCCAGAGGTCGGGCGACGCGAGGGGACCCTTCTCGGGCATGTCGCGGATCGAGACGGTTCCTTCGAGCGACTTGTAGAGCGCGCGCGCGTCCTCGTCGGGCGCGGCGTCGGCGCGGCTCCGGAGGAACGCGATCACGTCGGCGCGGGGGAGCGCCTCCTGGATGTCGGGAGTGGGTGCCTTGTGTGCCAGCCCGCCGAGCGCGTTGAAGAGGCGCTTCGGATCGGTGAACGAAGGCCGCTTGTATGTCCGCGCGCCCGGCATGCTGCCCTTCGTGCAGGCGTCGGTCGAGAGGAGCACCGTCGTATCGTCCGGCTCGTTCTCGAGGATCGTCGCGAGGTAGAGCGCGTGGAGCGTCGCGCTCGCGTGATCCATGTCGATGTCGCGCGCGAGCGCGGCCAGATCGAGGAAGACGCCGCGGTAGCAACGAGCGCTCCCGTCGTATCCGTCCGACTGGAACATCTCGGCGGGGCCGAGGTAGCGCGCAACGCGGCGAACGGCGACGCCGCGCGCATACGCGTCCGTCAGGACGGGCTGCATCGCGTCGGCCAGCTCGAGCGCGACCGCTGGCGTGAGCCCGAGGTTGGCGAGCCGCGCTCGAGCGAGGCCCGCGGTCGTCTGGTAGCCGTGCTCGCGGACTCGACCAGGTTCGCTCGCGCGAAGCTCGATCTCGCCGATCTCGAACATCGCGTACTCCGCCTCGGGCGGAGCCGTCCCGCGCAAGACGACGCGGTCGCCGACGAGGAGCAGGCACGTCGCCGTTGCCCCGGACGGTCTGGATGCGCCGTCGCTCAAGCTCTCACCCCCCACCTTTCATCGAGCCCAACGACTCCGTCGAGCCCCTCGCCTCGATGGTCCGCGCGAACGCCTCGACCTCACGCTCTCGCCGTAACGGCATCGAGGCTCTTGCGCGTCGGCAGGATCGCATGTTTCCGGGGAGTGCGAAGGAGGGACTTCGAGGACGTGCGGGGCAGACGCGACGTAGTTCGAAACTACCCGCATCCCCAGGTTTTACAGCGGATTTCGCGCGAATTGCCACTATTGCCAGCGGTCTTTTTCCTTTGCTCAGCCGCAGCGGCCCGCTCTAATCTGGCGGCCTTCTGTGGGAGCCCTCATGAACGCCCGAACTGCCTACGCTGCTCTGCTCATCGCCGCTGGAATCGTCTCTGCCGCTTGTGCTGCCAAGAAGCCGCCGCCGAAGGAGCCGGAACACACCGAGATCGTCGCCGACGCCGGTGCGGAGGAGCCCGAGCCCGAGCCGCCGGCGCCCAAGTCGCTGTTCGAGCGCCTCGGCAAGCAGGAGGGCATTGCGCAGTTCGTCGACACGTTCGTGAAGAACCTCCAGGCGGACACGAAGTTCAACAAGCGCCTCGCGACCGTCAAAGGCGCGAAGCTCGAGAAGCTCAAGAAGGACCTCGTCGACCAGATCTGCGTCGAGTCCGGCGGCCCCGAGGAGGGCGCGGAGTGCAAGTACGAGGGGCGCTTCATGAGGGAAGCGCTCGGCGCCAAGAACAAGCTGAAGGAAGAGGAGTGGACGGCGATGCTGCTCGACCTTCGCACCGCGCTCGAGGAGCACAAGATCGGCGACAACGAGCAGCAGGACCTCGCGTCGGCGCTCGGTAAGTTCCGCGACGACGCCGTGGCGGCGAAGAAGCAGTAAGCTGCCATTCGTGTCCCGAGTCCGAGCGGTGTCTCGGGCTCGGGCGCGGAGAGCCCCGGGAGGACAACGTGAAAGACGCGGCCGACGCCATCCTTCGTCCCGAACAGGCCGCGTACCTCGACGGCATCGAGCCCACGCGCGATCCGCTCCTTGTCGAGATGGAGGCGTACGCGAAGGCCAACCGCCAGCCGATCAGCGATCCCGAGGTCGCGTCGTTCCTCGCGGTGACGGCGCGCCTCTCGGGGGCGCGTAAGATCGTCGAGGTCGGGACGAACATCGGCTACGGCGCGATCGTCCTCGCCCGGGCCGCGGGCCCCGACGCTCGCGTCATCACGATCGAGCATGACGCCGCGACGGCCGCCGTGGCGCGCAGCTTCATCGAGCGCGCCGGTCTGTCCTCGCAGGTCGAGGTCCGCGAGGCCGACGCGCTCGCAGCGCTCGCGCTGCTGACCGACGAGATCGACCTCGTCTACATCGACTGTGTGAAGGAGCACTACCCGGCGTACCTCGACCTGGTGCTCCCGAAGCTCTCCGCCCGCGGCGTGATCATCGCGGACAACGTCCTCTGGAAGGGCCTCGTGGCCGCCGCGGACGTCCCGCCCCACGAGCTTGGCCGCGTGCAGGCGCTCCGCACGTTCAACCACGCGATCGTCTCGGATTCGCGTCTGCGCGGCGTCGTCCTCCCGCTCGGCGACGGCGTGGCCTACGCCGCCCGGGTCTGAGAGCGAGCCGCCCGAACCCCCGCGTCGCGCGAGCTTTCCGCTTCGAGAATCCGGGAGCGACGGCTACCGTCGGCCTGTGAGTCAGGACACGCGCGGGCGGATCGTCGACGCGGCCATCCAGCTCTTCAACGAGCGTGGCGTCGCTGCCGTGACGACGAATCACGTCGCCGGGCATCTGAAGATCAGCCCCGGGAACCTCTACTATCACTTCCGGAACAAGGAAGAGATCGTCCGTGAGGCGTTCGATCGGATGAACGCCGAGGCCGACGAGGTCTGGAGGCTCGAGTCGACCGAAACGTCGGCCGACACGGCGAAGCCTCCCGCGGTGGACCCGATGGCGCTCCAGCGGATGCTCGTCGGCAATCTGAAGCTCTACGCGCGCTACCTCTTCTTCGCGCGCGAGCTGCCGTCACTCCTGCGAAGCGATCCGGTCCTTCACCAGCGTTACGCCGCCGTCTCCGCGAAGCGCGTCGACCAGCTCGAGTCGGTGATGCGTCCGCTCGTCTCTGCCGGCCTCATTCACAGCGTCGGTGACAACGAGGACCTTCGCACTCTCGTCGAGAGCGCGTGGATGGTCGGCCTCTTCTGCATCCCCTACGCCGAGACGCTCGACCCGACGCCCGCCGCGACCAGCGCGAAGGCACGTGCCAAGCGCACCCACGCTGCGATCGAGCGCGGGGCGCTCCTCGTCCTTCACATGTTCAAGCCGTACATGGACGCGCTCGCGTACACGGCCCTCGTCGTGATCGTGCGCACCGAGCTCGAGAAGCTGACGCTGGCTTGAGCGTCAGGCGGGGGCGACTGCGGCTTCGCCGGCGGCGTGCGTGGCCGAAGGCTCCGTCTCCGGAGTGTCCGCGGACCGCTTGTAACCGCACTCCTTGTCGGCGCACGCGATCATCGGCTTGGCCTTGGTGCCGCCGAGGACGACGTAGCTCGCACCGCAGGCGGGGCACGGCTCCGGAAGCGGCTTCTGCCAGAGCTTGAAGTCGCACTTCACAGTCTCGTCGTTGTAGCGGCTGCAGCCGTAGAACGTCTTGCCGCCCTTCTTCTTCGGCCGGACCTCGATGATGTCGCCGCCACACTTGGGGCAGGGGACACCGAGCGGCACGGGGCGAGCGTTCTTGCACGCGGGGTAGCCGGTGCACGAGAGGAACTCGCCGTAGCGACCGCTGCGGATCGCCATCTTCTTTCCACACTTCTCGCAGTCGATGTCCGTCTCCTTCGGAGGCGGCGCACCGTTGCCGTCGGGCCCCATGTCCTTGGTGGCCTTGCACTTCGGATAGTTGGAGCAGCCGGCGAACCAGCCGTTCTTCGACCAGCGCTTCGAGAGTGAGCCCTGCGGCAGCGCGCGGAGCTTCTCGTCCTCGGCGTTCGGCCCGCAGCTGTCACAGAGCTCGTCGAGCGGAACCGGATCCGGGTTCCAGCGCTTGCCCTTCTTGCTCTTGTCGAGCTGGTTCTTGAACTTCTTATAGAAGCGCGAAAGCAGCGTGACGCGCTCCTCGTTGCCGGCCTCGACCTCGTCGAGCTCCTCCTCCATGCCCGACGTGAACGCCGGGTCCATGAACTCGAGCTGACTCTCGAGGAGGCCGTTCACGACCATCCGTCCGAGCTGCGTTGGGCGGAAGCTGCGGCCGTCGACCTTCTCGACGTAGTCGCGCGCCTGCACCTTGCTGATGATCTCGGCGTACGTGCTCGGGCGGCCGATGCCGCGCTCCTCGAGCTCGCGCACGAGCGAGCCTTCGTTGTAGCGCGCGGGCGGCTGCGTGAACTTCTGCTCGGCGAGCACGCCGGGCGGCGCGACGAGCTCGAGGACTTCGCCTTCGGAGAGCTCGGGGAGGGAGGCCTCGCCTTCGGGCTCTTCCGCGCGCGCGGAGGCCTCTTCGTTGCTGTCTTCGGCGCCGGCCTGCTGCTCGTCCGAAGCCGCGCCGTACACCTCGAGCCAGCCGGCGAACTTGAGGACGCGCCCGCTCGACCGGAGCATGTACGTCGAGGAGGCTCCCGCGGCCTTCGCCTCGGTCTCGACCGACGTCTGGTCGTAGACGGCTTCCTTCATCTGGCTCGCGACGAAGCGATCCCAGATCAGCTTGTAGAGCTTGAACTGGTCGTCCTTGAGGTGCTTTTTGACCTTGTCGGGCGTGTACTCGAGCGACGTCGGGCGGATCGCCTCGTGGGCGTCCTGCGAGTTCTTCTTCGACTTGAAGACGTTCGGATCCGCCGGGAGGTTCGTCTTGCCGTACTTCGTCTCGATGAACTCGCGCACCGCGTTGAGCGCGTCGGGCGAGACGCGCGTCGAGTCGGTACGCATGTACGTGATGAGACCGACGGTGCCGAGGTCCTTGCCGAGCTCGACGCCCTCGTAGAGCCCCTGCGCGATCTGCATCGTGCGCTTGGCGCCGAAGCCGAGGCGGTTGACGGCGTCCTGCTGGAGCTTGCTCGTCGTGTACGGCGCGTACGTCTTCCGCTTGCGCTCCGCCTTCGTGATCTTCGCGATCGTGTACTTCGCGCTCTCGAGGTCCTTCTTCACGCGGGCGGCGGTCTCGCCGTCCTTGACCTCGAGCTTCTTGCCGTTCTCCTGCGCGAGGCGCGCGGCGAACGTCTGGCGCTTTGCCTTGTCGCCCTTCGCGGCCGACTTCGCGAGCGTCGTTCCGATGTTCCAGTACTCTTCCGGAACGAACGCCTCGATCTCGAGCTCCTTGTCGACGATGAGGCGGAGGGCGACGCTCTGGACGCGGCCGGCCGAGAGGCCGAACGCGAGCTTCGACCAGACGAGCGCCGACACGTCGTAGCCGACGATGCGGTCGAGGACGCGGCGTGCACGCTGCGCGTCGTAGAGGTGCTTGTTGAGCTGGCGCGGGGAGGCGACCCCCTTCTGAACGCCGCCCTTCGTGATCTCGTGGAACTCGACGCGCTTCGCCTTGTCGGGCTTGCCCGTCAGCTCTTCGGCGAGGTGCCAGGCGATGGCCTCGCCTTCACGGTCGGGGTCGGTCGCGAGGAGGATGTCGTCGGCCTGCTTCGCCGCGGCCTTGAGCTCCTGGAGGACCTTCTCCTTCCCGGGGACGATCTCGTACGTCTCCTGGAACCCCTTCTCCACGTCGATGCCCATCTTCTTGGGCAGATCTTTGACGTGACCCTTCGAGGCGAGGACTTCGTAGCCCGTGCCGAGGTACTTCTTGATCGTCTTCGCCTTCGCCGGCGACTCGACGACTACGAGTGTCTTGCCCATGCGCACGAACCCCGAGTCTCTGCTGCTGTCGGTCACGTCTTCTTGGATGCTCGAGGGTTGTAGGGAAACCCCCTATCTGCCCCCGACAAGCCAAGAAGTTGAGTAGTCCTGACGGCTTATATCGCAATTCTGCGGCGAAAGAACCCGTCAGGGCCCTCTACTACTACGTCCTTCAAAGATAGCGTCAAGAGTGCCGTGAGGGTCGAGCTCGTGGGGAGGCCGGCCAGGTCGACGATGGTGTCCTGCTGGATGGGAGCCATCGAAAGGCATGAAAATACTGACTTTTCGTCCTCCGACCAGGTGCTCGGATCGACCGCGAAAAGGGGGCCGTCCGAATAGGTCTGCCGTTGGGTTGGAGGCTTCCGAAGGGGGCGCTTCAGCGGCTTGATGCCGCTCCAGGCCGCTGCCGGGTCGCTCATGTCGGGTGGGGGGAGGCGGAGGTCACGAAAGAGCTGCTCCGTCGACCACACCGCTTCAGCGCCGCCGCGGGCGCCTTCGATCAACGTCCCTTCGTAGAGCTGATCCCATGGCGTGCTCGGGACGAGGAAGAGTCGCCGGCCGAGGTGCCTCGCCCACGTGATGGCGTTTCGTGAGCCGGACTTCACCCCAGCCTGGACGACGATCACGCACTCGGCGAGCCCGACGAGCACACCGTTGCGGCGGCGCGGGGTGAGCTTGTCCTTCGGCGTGCCGTCGGGGAACGGCCAGATCATCCGCGATGAGCTCGACTGTTCGAGGTGCTCGAAGAGCGCGTGGTTTTCCTCCGGGAAGAGCTCGCCGCGACCGGTGCAGGCCACGCACCACGTCATTCCCCCGGCCGCGATCGCCCCATGATGGGCCGCAGAATCGATGCCGACCGCTCCTCCCGACACGACGACCACGCCCGCCTTCGCGAGGTGGTACGCGAGCGCGTGGGTGAACCCGCACGCCTCCCTCGGTGCGGATCGCGATCCGACGATCGCGACGGCGCGGCGCCCGGGTTCGAGCGGACCGGAGAGAGTCAGCGCCGGCGGCTGATCGAGGTGACAGAGAGCGCGCGGGTAGTCGGCGTCGAGTGGAACGAGCTTCACGCTTCGACGTCGGCCGCGATCTCGGCGCGGTTGTGCGCTTTCGGCCACGCGATGCGTCTTCGACGCGAAGCGGTCTCGAGTCGAACGGCGGGCTCGTCACTTCGCTCGCCGTCTCGACGCGATCACTTCGGCTTCGAGTAGAGCTGGGCGGCGACCGCGCCGCCGCCCTTCTTCGCGTGGAGGTCCACCTTGTACGGCACCGTCATCGGGATGATCGGGCACATCGGCTTCGGCGATGCTCCGATGACCGCGGTCGGCCCGGTCATTCCGTCCTGGCCCGCGAGGAAGTTGTAGAGCGGTGGAGCGAGCAGGTTCACATCGAGGTCGGTGACGCCGGCTCCGTACGCGACGATCGTGTAGCACTTGCTCGGATCCATGTTGACGATGAAGCCGACGTGGCCGCCCTCGCTGAGGTTCCCCTTGGCGACCTGGCCGTCGGGGCTCATCCCCGGCGCGTACTTCAGCGCGGCCGCGCGGAGGCCGGCTTCGGCGGGATCCGCAATGGCGGCGGCCGGACCGAGCCAGGCCGAGCCCGCAGCAGCGGCAGCGGCGAGGAGCGACGCGAGCGCGTTCGGATCGCTCGTCGGCACCGCCGCGCCTTGCGGCGCGGGACAGATCTGCCCGGGCGGGCAGGTCTGCGCGGGACAGGGCTGACCGGCCTGGCAAGGCTGCTGCATCGGCGCGGGCGCCCCGCCGGCGTCGTTGTCGCCGAGGGCGAAGCTCGCCTTCGCGTCTTGTTTGTTGCCGCCGCACGCGAGCGGCACCGCGACCGAGACCACCAGCAGAGCAGCGACGCCGAAGGATCGACCGTGGTGCATGTGACCGACGTTACGCCTTTTGCGGCCGCCGGCCCAGTCCACGTCCCGCTCCCTCCGGGGGAGGCCGCCTCAGTCGCTCTCGCTCCTCCGGGCCTCGATCGCGCGCTTCAGGTTGGCAAGGCGGAGCGACGCCGATGGATGATGCACGAGGTACGGCGGTGAGAAGCGTCCGAGCGCGATCCGGCTCTCGATCTCGAACTGCGTGAAGAAGCGGAGGACGGCGAGCGCGCCCCGCACCGATCGCCCGCTCTCGAGCACGCGATCGATCGCCTCCTCGTCGCGCCCCATCTGGCGCGCAGGGTAGACGTGCTCGGCGCTCTCGGCCGCCTTCCGCTGCTCGGCGCTCGTCCAGACGTCGTCGCCGCTCTCCTTCGTGGCGGTGGGCTTCGAACACACGAGATCGCCCGCACGGAGACGCGTGAGCTCGTGCGCCACGACGAACGAGAGCGCGTCGGCGAGGCGATCTTCGTACGTCGAAGCGGGCTTCGTGGCGATGTAGAAGCCGGGCGATGGCGGGAGGAGGCGTCGGCCGGGCGTCTGGGACCGCACGAGGAAGGCGGCGTACTCCTCGACCTTGGACGAGGCGTTCGCCTCGTCGTAGCTCTCCGCGCGAGCGATGTGACCGAGGAGGCGAAGCATCGCGTCGGACACGAGGACGACGTAGTCGCCATCGTCGTCGCATGCGACCTGCGCGAGCGGATCGCTCGTGCTCGTGTCGAACGCCATGTAGACGCCGACGAGCCGTCGCTGATCGTTCGACGGCATCGCCGACAGGAGACGCTTCAGCTCGGCCTGCGCCTTCACGCGAAGGTCCGAGCCCTCGAGATCCGGGGCGACCTCGTCTGCGCGTGCGGAGGGCGTCCGCACCAGCCCGCAGAGTGCGATCAGCAGGGCAACGACGAGGGCTGGGGCCGCGCGCATGTTTCTCACGTAGCACCACGTCGGCCGCCCTGCTCCGCGGTTGCGGGCTTTTGCGGGGGGGCGGCTTACTGACGGACGAACTTGAAGGGGATGTTGATCGTGGTGTTCGAGCCCGGGGCCGGGAACTGCCACGTCCTCACCTGGCTCTCGATGCACTTCGCGACCACGGGGTCGTCGCCGCTGGACGACGTGCTCGAGACGCTGCCGTTCGGGGCGACGTTCGCCGTGACGGTGACGTTGACGCTCGACTTCTGGTCGGCGCCGCCGCGCTCCCAGCACGTGCGCTTCACGCCGGTGCGGTGCACGGCGACGACGCGCTCGACGCCGGCCTGATCGAGGCCGCCGCCCGAGTTGCTGCCGGGCGACGAGTTCGGTCCGACGTTGGGGCCGCCGCTTCCCGTGACGAGGTTGCCGAGATCGAGGCCCTTCTTCTCCGGCGTCTCGGGAGCCTTCGCGGCCACCGTCTTCGCCGCTACGGCGCCGGTGCCGCCGGTCTTGCCCTTTGGCTCCGCGCTCGTCGCTGCTGCGGGCTCGGCGGAGGGCGTCGGCGAGGGGACGTCGTTGGTGGCGGCCGGCGTCGCCGGTGCCGTCGTTGCTGCCGGTGGAGGCGGCATCTGGATGACGACGGGGGCGGGGGGGACCTGGGGCCGGAACGCGATGAATGCGATTCCTCCGCCGAAGCCGAGCGCGAGGACGAGGATCGGCCAGAACCAGAGCGGCACGCCCTTCTTCTGGTAGGGCGGCTGTGCGGCGATCATCGACGAGGCGGCGGAGCCGTCGGTGAGCGCGGCGATCGGAGCAGGCGGCGCGGGCGCGGCGGGCGGGACCGCGAACGGGTCGACCGCCGGTGACGCGAACGGGTCCGGCGTCGGTGTCACGAGCGGCGACGAGGAGAGCACCGGAGCGGGTGCTGGCGAGAGCGACGGCGCGAACGCGGCGGCCGAGCCCGCTCCTCCGCCCACGGGCGCGATCGGCGCGAGCGGGATCTCGTCGATCGACGAGGAGCTCGCGGCCGGACGAAGTGGGACGACGTTGCTCCGCGAGACCGAGGGCGCGGGCGGAGCCATCGGTCGGGTCGGCGCCGGCGGCGGCGTGTTTCGTGGCGCGGCGGGAGCGGCCGGCGCGGCGGCGGGCTGGCGCGGCGCCGAGGGGACGGAGGGCGAGCGCGGCGCGACGGGAGGCTCGGGCGGCGCGCCGATGAGCGAAGGACGGTTGCCCTGCGCGGCCTCCTGGATGAGCGCCGCGAGGTCCGGGATGCTCCGGATCGGGCGCCACTCCTCGAGGCCTTCTTGCCAGCACAGCGATTCTTCCGTGACGGCGCCGGTGGCGGCCTTGCGACGGAGCTCGGAGATGCGCACGGGGCCGACGGGGACGCCGTTGATCGCGACGTACCACTCGTCGGTGACACTCAGCTCGATCTGGGACGGACGATCGCCCGACGCGCTCGAGGTCGCGTCCTCGACGTTGCTCTTGAATGCTCCCGCGAGCGCGCCGCCCGGCGCGACCGAGGCGGCCGGAGCGCGCGGCTTGGCCGCGGAGAGGCTCGTCGCCAGACCGCTCTTCTGCGGAGGCCGCGGCGCCATGCTGGCCGTCGGCGGGCGAGGAGGGGCGGTCGAGACGCTCGTCTCGGTGACCGCGGCGCGCACCTCGATCTGGTGCCCGCACTTGCGGCACTTCATCCGGACGGTCTTGCCCGCCACCTTCTCGTCGGCGATCTGGTACTTCGCCTTGCAGTTGTCACAGAGGAACTTCACGGGTTTTCTGCTCGTGACCGGGACGGTTGACCTTCCTCGGAAGCGTAGCTGCTTTGTGAGGATACGCGCGACAAAGAGAGAAGCGCTATGCGCTCGCGGGGGTCAGAGGAGCCGCATCATGTGAGCCTTGATCGACTCACGCGTCTCGTTGTCCGGGGAGGTGTGAACGCACCGCTCCCACATCTCGACGGCCTTGTTCTTGAACCCGGCCTTTTCGTAGAGGACGGCGAGGTTCTTCAGCGCGGGGAAATGGCGCGGATTCAGGTCGACCGCGCGTTCGAGCTCGGTGATCCCGTCGTAGAACTGCCCGCGTTTTCCGTAGATCAGCGCGAGGTGGTAACGCAGCCGGTAGGCGAGCGGGTCGATCGAGATGCCCTTCTTGAGCAGCCCGATCGCGAGGTCGACCTCGCCGTTCTTGTACGCGGCGATCCCCTCTTCGAGGTAGCGCGCCGCGGTCTTGTTGATCAGCTCCGGATCGTGGGGCGGTACGGTGCCCGGCTTGTTCTCGAGGAGCCGGTCGACTCTAGAGATGAGGTCCGCGATGCGGAACGGCTTCTCGATGTAGTCCTCGATGCCGTAGTTCGTCTTGAGGTCCTCGGCGATGCGCCAGCCGCGGTACACGGCGCTCATCATCAGGATGGGGATCGCGCCGTACTTCGCGCTCCCCTTGATGCGGCGTGCGATGTCGAAGCCGTGGACCTCCGGGAGCATCGCGTCGAGCAGGATGAGGTCGGGCGTCTCTTCCTTCACCAGCCGGAGCGCGATGAGACCGCGGTCGGCCTCCATGACGGCGTGCCCGCGGTCGGTGAGGAGACGGCGCACGAGCTTGCGGATGTCATCCTCGTCGTCGACCACCAGGATGCGCTTGCCCGACTTGCCGAGTCTGACCGACGCGTTCGGATCGAGCCCGGCGGCGTTGCGGAGCTCGTCGGTGAGCATCTCGACGCGCGAGACCTCGTCGCCCATCTCGCCGAACTCGGTCGTCGAGAGTGCGGCCTCCGCGGCCGACTCCTGCATCTGCTGATCGACGACGACCGACGGCGCGCCACCGGGCTGGACGCTCTCGCGTTCGCGACGGTCCTGCAGATGCTCGGGCTCGGGTGCGGGCGAGCCCACGGCGGGTGCGCGGCTGGCCGAGGGGCGGGGCGCGGTCGGCCCGGCGTAGTGCTTGAGGCCCTGCTCCTTCGCGTCGTAGGCCTCGCGGATCGTCTTCTCGAGCGTCGTCGAGATCGCGACGTAGGGGTAGATGCGCCGGCCGGTGACGAACTCCAGCTCGTCGATCACCCGCTTGTCCTGCGGGTTGCCCATTGCGAGGAACAAGCGATCGTCGCGGACCAGGACGGGCAGCACGCGGCTCGACTCCGCGACCTCGCGGGGCACCATGTCGAGGTGCTCGAGCGCGAGTGAGAGTTGGTTCAGGTCGATGCCGGGAACGCCGAACTGCTCCGACAGCGCTCGCAGCACCTCGGTCTCCGGCACGACGCCGCTGGAGGCGATGCGCGATGCGAGCGGGACCCCGTCGCGAGCCGTCTTCTGCGTGGCGAGCTGCTTGTCGAGCTCCTCTTGCGAGATGAGTCGGCGCTTCAGGAGGATGCGGCCGATCGGTTTCTTCTCGTCGGACGACATCGTTCCTACTTCAGGAGGCTACCTTATTTTCTCTGTTGAGGTCGGCTAGCGTGCGCGCCTTGTACGCGGGCCAGGTTCCGGCCCGGATCGCCGCTCGCGCGCCTCGGACCAGCTCCCCGTACCAGTGCAGGTTGTGCAGGCTGAGTAGCCTTAGAACGGTCATCTCGCCGGCAAGATAAAGGTGCCGGAGGTAGCCGCGCGCGTACCCGCCGGCGCAGCAGGGGCAGGTGCACTCCGGATCGATTGGCTGGCGGTCGTCCTTGTAGCGAGCCTGCTTGATGATGACGCGCCCGAAGCGCGTCAGGGCCTGTCCGTTCCGCGCGTTGCGCGTCGGCAGCACGCAGTCGAACATGTCGACCCCGGCGTCGATCGCCTCGAGGAGGTCCTGGGGCGTGCCGACGCCCATGAGGTACCTTGGCCGTTCGGGGTCGAGCGCGTGGGCGACCTCGTGGAGCGTCTCGTACATCTTGGGGATCGGCTCGCCGACCGAGAAGCCTCCGAGCGCGAGCCCGTCGAAGCTCGGATCGAGGCCGGCGAGCTCCTCCGCGTGGGCGCGCCGGAGATCGGAGAAACAGGCGCCCTGGACGATCCCGAAGAGCGCCTGGCCTTCGGGACGTTCGGTCGCGAGCGCGCGCCTGGCCCAGCGGGTCGTCCGCGAGACGGCAGCCTCGACCGCAGCTCGCGGCGATTCGCCGGGCGGGCAGACGTCGAGCTGCATCTGGATGTCCGCTCCGATCTTGCCCTGCACGCGCACGGCGACCTCGGGGGAGAGGTGATGGCGGGTGCCGTCGAGGTGGGAGCGGAACGTGAAGCCCTCCTCGTCGAGCGTGACGAGCGATTTCCGAGGGAGCGCAGCGACCGAGGAACGAGACTGCGGAACGGCGAGGCCGCCGGTGGGCGCAGGGCGGGGGAGATTGCCGCCGAGCGAGAAGGCCTGGAACCCTCCCGAGTCGGTGAGCATCGCGCGCGGCCACCGCGTGAAGCCGTGGAGCCCGCCGAGCGACGACACGATGTCGGGCCCGGGCCGCAGCCACAGGTGGTACGTGTTGCCGAGCATGATCTGGGCGCCCGTCGACGCGACGTCCTCGGCGGTGAGGCCCTTCACGCTTCCTTGCGTGCCCACGGGCATGAAGGTCGGCGTCTCGACCTCGGCGTGAGGTGTGGTCAGGATCGCGGCGCGCGCGTGCCCGCTCTCGGACGATGCGAGGACGCGAAACGCGAAGCCCTTGGCGCGAGGGGCCGTCATGCCATTGCCTCCACGTGGTGCTCGTCCGTGCGCGCCAGCAGCATCGCGTCGCCGTACGAGAAGAAGCGGTAGCGATCCTTCACCGCGGCCCGGTAGGCAGCGAGGACCCGTTCGGTCCCCGCGAATGCCGACACCAGCGCGAGGAGCGTCGACTTCGGGAGGTGGAAGTTCGTGAGCAGTCGATCGACGACGCGAAAGCGATGTCCCGGCTGGATCAGGATGCGCGTCTCCTCTGCACAGGGCCGCACGTAGCCGTCACGGGACGGATCGGCGGCCGACTCGAGCGCCCGCACGACGGTCGTCCCCACGGCTACGACGGGCGCGCCTCGCTCGCGCGCTCGCGCGATGGCGGCAGCGAGCGTCCGGGGTACCTCGAAATACTCGGCATGCATCACGTGATCGTCGAGGTCCTCTGCGGTCACGGGCTGGAAGGTCCCGAGGCCGACGTGAAGCGTACACGATGCGATCTCGCATCCGCGTTCTTCCAGGCGGTGAAGGAGTGGTTGCGTGAGGTGGAGGCCGGCCGTGGGCGCGGCGACAGCGCCGGGAGCGCGCGCGAACACGGTCTGGTAGCGCTCCTCGTCGTCGGTCGAGACCTCGCGCTTGATGTACGGCGGAAGCGGGACCCGGGCTGCCGCTTGGAGGGCGTCGTCGAGCGTGAGCGCGTCGTCCCGGGACGAGAGCCGCACGAGGAAGAGCCCATCGGGGGCCTTGCCGTCGACCTCGACCAGCAGCGGGCCGGCCACGATGCGGGTGCCGGCGCGGAGCGCCTTCGAAGCACGGGCCATCGCACGCCAGCGCTCGCGAGGCGGCCTCGCTTCGTCGTCGGACGCGCCGTCGGGATCCTTGCGAACGAGGAAGACCTCCGCCTTACCGCCGCTGCCCTCCTTCGTTCCGAGGATGCGGGCACGGATCACCTTCGTGTCGTTGACGACCACGAGGCTCTCGTCGGGGATGTAGTCGGCGAGCTCCTTGATCCGGGAGTGGACGAGCTCGCCGTCCTGCACGACCATCAGGCGTGCCAGCTCCCGCTCGGTCGCGGGCTCCTGCGCAATCAGCTCGGGCGGTAGGTGAAAAGAGAAGCGCTCGACGCGCATCGGGCCTCAATACCACGACGCTTCGCGGTGTGTGCCAGAGAGCGAGCAACCGCGTGTCGCGTGGCGCGCGGCGAGTGACGCCCGGAGGGATCTCGGGCTCGGTCACGAGAAGCGCGCCGCGGCGAGCCCGAGCTCGACATCGCCATTGAATCACGCGGCCCTCCCTCATGGTGGGCCGCGTGATTCAACGGCGAGACATCGACTCGGGACGCTAACGGCGCTGGGCGACGGCGGCGCTTTCGGCGACCGTCCGTGAGTCGTCCTCGAGCAGCGCCGGCTGCCGAGGAGCAATGCCCGACGGGCGCTCGACGCACCAGAGTCGGCGGCTGCTCGGCGGGGAGGAGGCCTTCGCCGAGACGAAGTCGACGACCTCGCGCAGGTCGTACGGCTTGGGGATGAAGCCGCTCACGCCGCAATCGGCGCGCTCGAGTTGGCGCTCGCTCAAGTGGTACGAGCTCGTGAGGAGCACGCGCATCGCCGGGTACGCGTCGCGGAGCTCTCGAGCGAGCTCGAGCCCGTTCGCACCTCCCTCGGACCGGATCATCAGGTCGATGATCGTCAGCGCGACCGGCCGTGAGGCCAGCACCTCCCGAGCGCCGTTTGCGTCCCTCGTGACGACGACGTCGAACCCTTCGACGCGCAGTGCACTCGCAAGGATGGCTGCATCGGCAACAACCATATCGACGAGCAAGATGGTCATCATGGCGGTAGCTCCGGCCCGCGACCAGCAAGGCGAGTGCCAGTGCGCTCGCCCTATGAAACCAAGGACCTACGAAACGCCGGCGTTTCGATTCTGAACGGGATGGTGCAAGAGTGAATCTCGTGCGCTCGGTGCGAGCGTCCACAGGACGCGCGGACGACGGTCGGTAGCGCCCCCGAGGCAGCTCGGACTGGGATAACGACGGCTGGTCCGCAGACGTCAGCTGCGGCTGTCGTACGTGATGCCGAGACGGGTCATCTTCCGCCAGAGCGTCGTCGCGGAGATCCCGAGCACCTCGGCGGCCTTCTCGCGGCTGCCGTCGGAGTCTCGAAGGGCGCCCTCGATCGCCTGGCGCTCTGCCGCGTCGACGACGTTCGCGAGCGTGCGGCCCGCGTACGGAGCCGAGGGATCGTCGGGGCGTCTCGCCGGAAGGACGTCGTCCTTGGTGATGACGCCGTTCTGAACGAGCGCGACGGCCTGCTCGATCATGTGCTCGAGCTCGCGGATGTTGCCCGGGAAGTCGTAGTTCTGAAGGGCCTCGAGGACGTTCTCGTCGAGTCGCGCCTTCGTCCCCATCTTCTTGTTGTACTTGTCCATGAAGAACGCGAGGAGGTCGGGCAGGTCCTCGCGGCGCTCGCGCAGCGCGGGCAGTTGGAAGCGCGCAACGTTGAGCCGGTAGTAGAGATCCTGGCGGAAACGCTTCTCGGCGATCGCGCTGAGCAGGTCCTGGTTCGTCGCGGCGATGATGCGGACGTTGACCTGGATCGGCTTGTTCTCGCCGACGCGCCGGACCTCGTTCTCCTGGATGGCGCGGAGGAGCTTTGCCTGGAAGGCGAGGGACGTCTCGGCGATCTCGTCGAAGAAGAACGTGCCGCCGTCGGCCTCTTCGAAGAGGCCTTTGCGCGCGTTCACGGCGCCGGTGAAGGACCCCTTCGCGTGCCCGAAGAGCTCGCTCTCGAGGAGGGTGTCCGTGATCGCCGCGCAGTTGATCGGCACGAACATGCGGTCGGCGCGGCGGCTGTTGGCGTGGATGGCCTTCGCCACCAGCTCCTTACCCGTCCCGCTGTCACCGGTGATGAGGACGATGGCGTCCGTTGGAGCGATGCGGACGATCCGACCGAGCACCTCGCGCACGCTCCGCGACTGGCCGACGATGTTCTCGAACTTGTAGCGGTCCTTGAACTCGCTCGCGAGGAACGCGACCTCGCCGGCGAGGCGCCGGTTGTCGAGCGCCTTGCCGACCTTCACGAGCAGCTCCTGCTCGGTGAACGGCTTCTGGATGTAGTCGAACGCGCCGTAGCGCATCGCTTCGACGGCGCTCTCGATCGTGCCGTACGCCGTCATCACGATGATCTCGGTCATCGGCTGCGCGCCCTTCACGGCGCGGAGGACGTCGATGCCGTCCTTCGATCCCATGCGGAGGTCGGTGACGAGCACGTCGTAGGCGCCGGACGATCCGCGCTCGCAGCCCTCTTCACCGCTCTGCGCTTCGTCGACTTCGAAGCCCGCTCCACGGAGCATCATCGCCAAGGTCGTGCGCATGTTGCGCTGGTCATCGACGATGAGGAGCTTCGCCATGGAGGACGCTACCTATACCCCGCTACTCCGTGCTCCGAAAGCTCTGCTTCGTGCCTGGGCTTCCTCGCTGTCCGGCCACGCGGCGGCCCATCACGAAGCGAGCGCTCGTTCTCATCTGCGCATCGACTCTGGGCATCGACTCTGGGCATCGACTCTGGGCATCGATTCTGGGCATCGATTCCGGCATCGCATGCGCGTGCGCGGGTCGAGCGATCTCGGCCGTGGGAGACGACGCTCAGTCGTCCTTGGCGCCGTCGCGGATCCACGTCTTGATCCGTTCGACGCAAGTATCCGAAAAGACATAGTCTGCCGGGATCTCCGGCATCGTGCCGGCGACGGTCCCCTCCGGGGTGCGGATGCGGAGGACGCCGAACAGCGCGGCCTTCTCCGGGGCGGCGGAGTCGGAAGCGGCAACGAGCCCCTTGTCGAAGAAGGACTGGCGGCAGCCCTTCTCGTCGAAGCACCGGACGCCTCCGCCGACCTTCGCGCCCGCGCCATCGGGCGTCCCGTGGCAGCTCGCGGCGAAAGCGCAGCTCCCCGGCCGGTCGGTGGGGCCGAAGATGTCGTTGTAGAGGTCGCTCCACTTGGTCCCCGTGCCGCTGCACGCCCCATCGGCGGGGGATGCGCCGGTGTCGGGCGTGTAGCGAGGGGGATTCGTTGCGGTGAGCCCGGCGTCCGTCAGCGCGCCGCCCTTGGGCTCGCCGCCCGCCTCGGCGCACGCCGCGAGCACGGCGAGGACGGCGACGGCGACGGGCGGTAGGGGCCTCACGCGACGTAGGCTAGTGCATCGAGCTCATCGAAACGAGCGCCGAAGTCATCCCGGCGTGGGGGGCGGGGCGCGAAGCCGCGAGTCTCGATGCTCAGAAGAGGACGCCGAGGATGAGCCTCACGGTCTGCGCCGTCGAGAGGCTCCAGTCCGAGACGGCGTTGGTCTGCTCGCCCTTGAGGTAGTCGAGGCCGCCGAGCGGGAAGAAGACGCCGTACTGGAGGGCCGTGTAGAAGCCGCCCATCTTGTTCGGGTCGTCGTTCAGGCTCCCGTCCTTCGACTGGTAGTAGAGCTGGAGGTCGAGCTCGACGCCGAGGTCGCGCTTGTTGCCGGGCGTCTGGATGAACTCGCTCGCGCGGCTCCAGATGATCGCCGCACCGCCGCCGAACTTCTGACCGTTCGGGTTCCGGACGAAGTCGTACTCGACGCTCGGGCGGAAGTAGTACGCGCCCTGGATGCGCGACATGATCCGGCGGAAGAAGATGTAGTCGACGTAGTAGGCGGGGTGGAAGCGGAAGGTCGAGATCGCGCCGTCGCTCCTCCGCGCCTGAAGGCCGTTGCTCCCGGGATTGAGGCCCTCGACGTTCGGGTCACCGCTCGCCCAGCCGTGGCCGAACTGGATCCGGAGCTTGTCCTCGACCGCACGGAACTCCGCCTGCGTGGCGAGACCCCACATCCGGATCTTGATCGGATCGGTGACCTTCGCGCTCGCCGGCGAGTTCTCGAGCGAGCCGTAGATGGCGGCGAACTCAGCCTCGAACCGGAGCTTGTTGTAGAGGAGCTGCACCCACGCGTCCGGGATGAACGCCTCCGCGCCGCGGCGCTCGAGGCCGTTGTTCGCTAGCAGGCGATCGGAGGTGATCGGGTTCTGCCCGGCGGCGACGTCGAGGAGCTGCTTGCGGTACGTGGTGTAGAGGCCGCCGTTGATGACGACGTCGCCGCGCGAGAGCTTGAGGCGCTGCAACTCGGGGTTCGTACGGCGCGCCGCGAAGAGCACCCACTGGCCGACGTTGGTGAGGTTCGCCGTGTTGTACGGCTGGCCGCCGTAGACGTCGTAGGGCGACGAGTTCGTCGGGCCCGTCGAGACGAAGTCCCACGCGCCGCCGAAGTAGAGATCGAGCGGCTTGAGCCCGGTGACGAACATGATGCGGTCATTGTTCGTCTGGTAGTCGCAGTCGATGCAGTCGCCCGCGTTCGCGACCATGCCGAGACCCCAGTGGGTAGGCATGCGGCCGAAGCGGAGCTGGCCGACCGGCGTGAGGTACTCGGCCCACGCGCGCTGCACGTCGATCGAGTTCCTGTAGCCGTTGACTCCGGCAGTTGGCGGGCCCTGCGTCGTCGTGAACGCGCCGAGGGGCGCATACCCGTTGTAGCCGTTGACCGCGGGGCTGTAGCCCGTTGTCCCAACGCCGCTCGGGCGGAGCGCGTAGGCGTCGGGGGTCGATCCGAGCACGAGGTTATCGAGCAGATCGATCTGGGTCATGATCCGGAGATTGTCCGAGATGTGGATCTCCGGATTGAGGCGCAGGCGGAGGTTCGCGGTCGCCTGCGACTTGTCGTAGCACTCGCTGAACTGACCCGCCGCGTTCGGCTCCTGGCAGAGGAGGACCTGCTCGCGCTTGCCCCGTTGGTTGGTGAAGGTGTTGTCCCGCGGCTGCGCCCAGAGGTTCTGCCCGTCCCCATCGAGGCCGGGGTGGCGGCCGAGCGCGAAGTTGTGGAAGAGCTCGCCGCGCGTGCGGAAGTAGCCGTGGACCTCGACGATCGGACGCGTGTGCGCCCACCAGTCTTCGCTGTAGACCTCGGAGGGGCGCGCGCCGACCGAACCGTCTGCCGTCGGCCGCTCGCGTCCCTGCTGAACCAGCTTCTGCTGATCCGTCGACGGATCGACGTGGGGCGTGCCGTCGTTCGGTCCGGCTCCCTGAGGGATCAGATCGTCGTGCGCCGCTTCGCCCGATTCGGGCTCCGGCGCCGCCGAAGTGGCTCCGGTCGCCGGTCGTGGCTGTCCGCCGGCCGCCGGTTCGGTGGGCTGCTGCGCCTGTGCACCAGCGGTGACGAGCATCGCGGTACACGCCGCGAGCGTCGCCGAGGTACGAGAAAGGAGGGAGCGAAAGCCGAAGGATCTCGGGCCCACTGATGACCGGGGGACCATGCCGGGCGACCTTCTAACACACTGACGCGGGCGTGTGGGGGCGAGCACGAAGGACTGCGGTGAACGAGAGCGGCTCCGGGTTCATTCTGGATTCATTCCGCATTCATCCCGCGTTCATCCCGCGTTCATCCCGCCTTCATTCCGCGCGCCTCGATGGGCGCCGAGCCCGTGGGGCCGCGGAATCGCCCTTCGTTTCGAGGTCATCGTCACGTGCCCGGGCGCAGCGGGCTCGGTCGCCCGCCGATCTGCGAGCGAGGCCGGCGTCGCGCGGTCACGGCAATGACACCGAGGAGCACCACGAGCCCGAACGCGCCGAGCGCCGTCGGACGAGGATGGTGAACCGCCCAGGTGGCGCCGCGAAGCGCGAGCCCGGGCGCCGGCGGCGAAAGTGAGCCTTCGAGCCGTGCCTCGATGACGGACCGGTCGCACTCTTCGCGGGGCCCGGGCCCGGCCGTCGACGCACACGTCGCGAAGCATGTGAACACACGCCCCTCGTCGAAGCCTACAAAGGTCCGTGCATGCCCGATCACCGGCCCCACGAGATCGCTCGTCGCGCGGAGCGCGAAGACGCCTGCCTCTCCGGAGCGCGCGTCGACCGGAGCGCCGGTGATCTTCGACGCCGACGCGCCCGCGAGGGCGATCGTGCGGCCCTCGACGGCGGGGCGCATGTCCTCGACCCACCCGGGGATCGGTGTCGCGACGCACCCGCTGACGATGGCGGCGTCTCCAGCCGCGCTGCGATGCGCGGCCCACGTCGTGAGCAGAGCCCCGGTGCTGCCCGCGATCGTCGGCTTCTCGATCTCGGTCGCGACCCAGCCTGCCGGCGGATCGACCGCGACGCGCGGACCGGACACGCGGTCAGCGCCCTCGGTCGAGCCGAGCTTGGTCTGCGGCGCCCTGCGAACGGGCCGCCGGGCTCGTCGCTCGAGCGGCGCCGCCCGCTCGCACCGTGCTGGACGATGGGCTCGTCGTTCGGACCGCCGGTCCGCTCGCGGAGAGCTCCGCGAGGAAGGCCTCGACCTCGTTCCGGAGCTCCATGAGCTTCTCGCGCACCTGCGGCTGCGTGAGCCGGGCGGAGCTCGCGGCTGGCGGGCTCGCGACCTCGATCGCAGTGGCGAGGTGAGGGGAGAGGAGGGAGAGGGAGGGCTCGGTCGCAGCCTCCGTCTCCGCGCCCTCGTCGTCCGCGATCCTCTGCGCCGACGTCCCCTCGACCGCGCCGAGGCTTGCATCCGCGGCGTCGACGGGCGCGTGGTCAGCCACGTGCGCGTCACCACGCTGGAGCTTCTTCTTCGCCCCGGCGATGGTGAACCCGTCGCGATAGAGCAGATCGCGGACGCGGAGGAGGTTCTCGACGTCCTTGCGCGAGTAGACGCGCTGGCCCTTCGCGCTCTTGGTGGGGCGAATGCTGCGGAACTCGCGCTCCCAGTAGCGGAGCACGTGCGGCTCGACACCGACGAGCCCCGCCACCTCACCGATGCGGAAGAAAAGCTTCGGCGGGAGCTCGCCCATTCGCTAGACCGACTTACTCCTTCGGCGCTTCGTTGGAAACAGCCGCCGCTGTCACCGGAGTCGGTGCAGCCATCGGCGAGCTTCCCGTCGTCGAGGCAACCGAGACGGTCGTCGCGGCCGCCGCCGCGTCCGACGAATCGTTGTCGTCGTCGTCCTCGTCCGGCTCGTCCTCGATCAGGTCATCAGCTCCGTTCCCGGTTCGGGGATTGAGCGCCTGCTTCAGGATCTGGCTCGCCTTGAACGTGAGGACGCGCCGCTCGCTGATCTTGATCGGATCACCGGTCTGCGGATTGCGGCCGGGACGCTGGCGCTTGTCGCGCAGCACAAAGTTCCCGAAGCCGCTGATCTTGATTTTTTCGCCGCGCCCGAGGGTCTCTTTCATCATCTCGAAGACCATGTCGACGATGTCCGCCGACTCCTTCTTCGAGAAACCACCGACCCTCGTGTACAGCGCCTGGACGATCTCTGCCTTGGTCATGATCGTCTCCCACCCCCGACGGTGAATGCCTCATCCCTTGGCTGCGTTGCGTCCTCGGGAGTTGGCGTGGTGGAGCACCGAAAAATCTCCGTGCCCCTCGCAGGTACCGGATAGTAAACGGCTAATGGGGAGGCGGCCAGTGGAAAAACGAAGGGTCTCGCGCACCGTTTCCGCCCATGCAGCCCGTGGTCGCGGTCACTTCAATAACCGAACGATACCAATGACTTGAGTGCTCAGGCGGCCAGCTCCTCGGAGGCAGCCGGGACCGGCGGGGCGAGGCTCTCGGTCGCCGGCGCGAGGCCGAGGCGGGCGGCGCGGCGGCGGGCCACCTGCTCGCTCGCGACGAGGGAGGCCACGTAGCCGTAGCCGAACGTGAAGAGCATCGCGAAGGGCGTCGCGAACCAGTGTCCGGTCTCGATCGAGGCGACGACGCTGGCGAAGGAGATCAGGCAGAGCGCGATCTCGATCGTGGGGAGGTCGGCGCGTGCACGGTAGCGGTTGCTGTGATTGGCGCCGTGCTTCGGCGTGCGAACGAACTCGCCTGACATCGACCGGAGCCCGTCGAGGACGGCCTTCGTCAGGTGGGGCGCGAGGCCGGCGCCGAGCGCGAGGAGGGTCGGCAACGTCTTGATTGCGTCGATGCGGCGACGTCCCTGCGCAGCCTCGGCCATCGAGTAGAAGGCCGCGAGCGAGCCCGTCGTCCCGATGCAGAGCGGCAGGTCGATGAGCAGCATCGTCGTCGGGTCGGTCGCGGGCATCAGGATGAGCGCCGGGAGGAGGAGCACGCTCAGCAGGACCATCAGCGGGTAGGCGAAGTGCGGCGTCATGTGGAAGAACGCCTCGAGCCGCTGGGAGAGCGTGAGATCGGACCTCATCACGCGGCCCATCAGCTTGCGCGCCGTCTGGACGGTGCCCTTCGCCCAGCGGAACTGCTGCGCGCGGAGGGCGCTGACGTCCTCCGGGAGCTCTGCGGGCGTCACGACGTCGTCGCGATAGACGAACTTCCAGCCCGCCATCTGCGCGCGGTACGAGAGATCCAGGTCCTCGGTCAGCGTGTCGTGCTGCCAGCCGCCGCTTCCGTCGATCGCCTCCTTGCGCCACATGCCGCCGGTGCCGGAGAAGTTGAAGAGCCAGCCGGCTGCCGCACGCGCGCGGTTCTCGACGAGGTGGTGGCCGTCGAGCATGAGCGCTTGCACGCGCGTGAGGATGGAGAGGTCGCGGTTCATGTGACCCCAGCGCGCCTGCACCATGCCGGTCTTCGGATCGTCGATGAAGTGCGGGACGAGGTCACGGAGGAAGCGGCTGCCGGGGACGAAGTCCGCGTCGAAGATCGCGATGAGCTCGCCCTTGGCGACCTTGAGCCCGGCGTCGAGGGCGCCTGCCTTGTAGCCGGTCCGGTCGACGCGATGGATGTAGACCATGTCGAGCGGGCCGTTCCAGTCGGCGCGCGTGCCTTCGGGGAGCGCCGGCGGATTCTTCCGGAGGCTCTCGACCTTCACCCGCGCCATCTGTCGCGACTCGTCCGTCGAGTCGTCGAGCACCTGGATCTCGAGCTTGTTGCGCGGGTACGCCATCTTCGCCGTCTCCTCGAGGAGGCGCCCGAGCACCGTCGCCTCGTTGTAGAGCGGCAGCTGGATCGTCACGTGCGGGAGCGAATCGGGATCCGCGTCCTCCGCAAGCACGCGCGTCCCTTCCTTCATCTTCGCCAGCGTCTTGCGATGGCGGAGGAGGGTCAGGACGAGATGCGACCGGTGAAGCCCATACATCGCCAGGAGCGAGAGCACCGCGAAGTACGCGAAACACAAGGCAACGTGCATGCGGCGAGCTTGACACCCACCTGCGCGCGCATTGTCATCAACTTGTAAATCCTTGTAGTTGGTTGCCACGCGACGACCGCAGCGGCGGCGAGTCGGGCGCCAGGCAGGTTCGAGACGGCGCAACCGCCCCGCGCGTCCGGTCCGTCAGAGCGCCGAGGCGGTCGTGAAGAATCGCGATGCGCTCGCCGACCCGGCCTTCTTCGAGAAGTCGACGTGGTAGTAGAGGCCGACGACGAGGTTCACGATCGTGTGCGAGGCGGAGGCGATCTTGGTGGTGTCGCCGGCGCAGCCGGTGAGCGTCGTGCTGGAGGTCGCGTCTCGCACGCAGTCTCGATCCGTGAACTGACCGAACGCGAGGCCCGCCTTGGGGACGATGCGGATCGGACCGGCAGGGATCGAGAGGCCTGCGCTGATGGCGAGCTCGAGGCCGTTGTACTTCTCGTCCGTCTTCGTCGATGAACCATCCGGCGTGCTGAGCGTGAGGGTGCGGGACAGGTAGCGCAGGCCCACGCCCGCGTCGGCCACGAACGTCACCCGGTCGACGTTCGGCATGATGCCGGCGAGGACGCCCGCGTAGATCGTGTGCGTCGAGACCTCGGCTAGCGTATCGCGCTTGAACGCGCTCGGGGCTCCGAGCGTCGTCAGCTCGAGGGTGCCGCCGAGCAGGAAGAGACGCGCGAGCCGTCCGACCACGTCCAGCCCGACGCCGGGGCCCGCCGTTCCGAACTCGTCGAAGCTCCTGTTCTTCGTCACCTCTCCGAAGGGGATGAAGACTCCCGGGCGGATACCGAGCAGGAGACCGGCCGGCGACGGGCTTCCCGGAGCCGGTTTCGGCTTCGGCTGCTCGTACGGCGGCGGCGTCCCCGCGCTGCCCGCGTTCCCCGCGGTCGCCGGGCCGACGACGACCACGCCTCCGGTCGCGCCCTGCTCGAGCACGAGCTCGACGTTCTTCGGCTCCCTCTCCTTCACCTCGACGTCGACGGGGGCGGAGGTCCCCCATCCCGTCGCCGCGGCCGTGATCTTGTAGCCACCCGGATTCACCGGGCGTGCGATCCCGACGAGCTCGACGGGCATCTGCTTGTCGTTGACGGTGATCTGAAGGTTCTGGAGGGCCTCGGGCTCCGGCCTCACCGTGACGCGCATCGTCGGGATGCGCTGCCGGAGCTGTGCGAGCTCGGCTTTCCCTTGTTCCTGCGCCTGGACGAACGCGTCGGGCGCGTCCTTCCCGAGCGGCTTGCGGATCAAGGTCTCGTAGGTCTCGGACGCCTCGACGAGCTTGCCGGTGAGCGCCTGGCACTCGGCGATGTGGAGGAGGTGCGTCGGCGCGTCGAACAGCTTCTGGGCTGCCTCGAACCGGCCGAGCGCCTCCGCCGGGCTGCCCTTGTCCTGGAGGGCGATGCCTTCCATGTATGCCGCGCGTGCCGCGGCCTTCTTCTCGCCCTCGCTCATCTGCGCGCTGGCCGAGAGCGTGGTGAACGTGACGAAAGCGAAGAGGGCGAGGCCCACCCGAAGCTTCATGTGTAAGCCCTATCAGAGCACGATCGCCGGCCGCGGGGACGACGATCTCGCGCTCACGGACCACACCCGCTGGGTCAGTAGCCGGGATCGGTTCGGTCGCGCGGCTTCTTCGCGGTCGACGTCGGGACCGGCGGCGCGGTCGTCGTCGCCGCCGTCGCCGTCGTCGGCGGCGGCAACGTCGGGATGGCGGGCTTGGTCGTGGTCGTCGTCTTCGTCGTCGCGGGCGCCTTCGCCGGCTTCGTTGCGGCGAGCGTCGCGCTCGTGCCCGCAGCGCTGGTCTCCGCGGTGGCAGGCGGCGCAGGCGACGTCGACGTCGACGGCGGAGCAGCCTTCTCTTTGTCGTCGTCCTTGTCGTCGTCCTTGTCGTCCGTCTTCGCCTCCGGCGCGGACGGCACGGCGACGGCGCTCACCGGCGGAGACGCGACGACACCGTTCGTTGCGTCGTGCTGCGTCGCGGCGGAGCTCTTCAGGAAGAAGACCGCACCGACCGTCGCGGCGATCGCCAGGACGCCGGCGAAGAGGCCGCCGATGACCAGCTTGCCCCTGCCCGACGAGGCGTGCGCGCTCGACTCCGACGTGAAGGGAGCGTTGGTCATCGCGCCCGGGGGAGGTGTCCCCGACGACTGCATCTGCGCCGGCGTGTGACCTGCGTATGCGCTCGGCGTCGGAGCGCCGTAGCCATGCGGTGCCATGGGACCATGGCCGTGCGGTGCGCTCCCGCTCTGCGCAGCGCCGACCGTGGCGAGCTGCGAGATCGGCGCGCCCTGCTGCGAGCGCGTCGCGATGCCGGCGGCGAAGCAGAGCGCATCCGAGAGCTCGGTCACGTTCGCAAATCGTCGCTCCGGCTCGCGCTCGAGCGCGCGCATGAACCACGCGTCGAAGTTCGGCGGGATCCCGGGCATCACATGGGAGGGCACCGGGACGGGCGAGGTGCAGATCTTCACGAGGAGGTCGCCGACGGACTCGCCGTCGAACGGGAGCTTGCCCGTGAGGCACTTGAACGCGATGACGCCGAGCGACCACACGTCCGTGCGGTGATCGACGTTACGGAGGCCGCGCGCCTGCTCCGGCGACATGTAGAAGGGCGTGCCGAGGACCGCGCCGGTCTTCGTGCTCGACGTCAGCCCGGAGCTTCCGGGGCCGTTCGACATCTTGGCGATCCCGAAGTCGAGCACCTTCGCGACCTCGTCGTCGTCGTCGGGGTTCCTGACGATGAAGATGTTCTCCGGCTTCAGGTCGCGGTGGATGATCCCGCGCTCGTGGGCGCGCACGAGGCCGCGGCACACCTGCTGGAGGATCCTCGCCGTGTCCTGGAGGCTCAAGCGACCGAGGCGCTCGATGCGCTTGTCGAGCGGCTCGCCTTGGAGGAGCTCCATCACGATGTACGGCTTGCCGTCGTCGGTCACGCCGTGGTCGTAGATCTGGATCGCGTGCTTCGATTGGATGGTCGCGGCCGCCTTCGCTTCCTTGTCGAAGCGGCTCCGCGCCTCCTGGCTGTCCGCGTACTCCGCCTCGATGAACTTGATCGCGCTCGGCGTACCGAGAGAGGCGTGGCGCGCCTCCCAGACGGAGCCCATGCCGCCTCGGCCGATCATCCGCACCAGCTGATACTTACCGGCGACGAGACCCTGCGATGGCGGAGCTTCGGAGTTCATCATTGGCGCTTCGACTTCAAGGTGGAGGAGGAAGGCAAGGGCTCACGACCGCGGCGAGAGCTTTGGACGCAGATGAGCAGAGAAGGGTTCAAACCTCACGCTCCGAGCACGAAAAAGATAGCGCGACCGCACTTCGGAGGGAAACGCCCTGACGCGGCGCGAGAGTGTCCTCGTCGCGGCTGCCGTCGAGGTTGTGACTCGACCGTGTGGACGGGAGCCTCGACCGTGGGTTGCGACCGGCTGGCGCCCCTCCTACGGTGTGCGCGTGCCCCCGCCCCCTGCGAGCTTGCCGCCCCCCGGAAGTGACGACGTCCTCTACCTCGTCGACCTCTCCGGCTACGTGTATCGCGCGTACCACGCAATCGCGCCCCTCTCGTCGTCGAAGGGTGAGACGACCCACGCCGTGCTCGGCACGGTCAACATGCTGCAGAAGATCGTCAACGAGCGGCTTCCTGCGATGTTCGCCGTTGCGATGGACTGCAAGGGTCCGAGCTTCCGGAAGGAGCTCGACGCCCGCTACAAGGCGACCCGGCAGGCGATGCCCGCCGACCTCGGGCCGCAGATGGCGCGCTGCGAGACGATCGTCCGCGCCTACAACATCCCGATCTTCCGGGCCGAGTCGATCGAGGCCGACGACCTCATCGCGGCAGTCGTCGCGAAGGCGATCGCAGCCGGGCTCCGGGTCGTCATCGTGAGCGCGGACAAGGACCTCATGCAGCTCGTCCGCGACGACGACAACCGGGTGATGCTCTGGGACTCGATGCGTGAGCGCACCTACGGGCCGGCGGAGGTCGAGGCGAAGTTCGGCGTGCCTCCGAGCAAGCTCCGCGATCTGCTCGCTCTCACGGGGGACACGTCGGACAACATCCCCGGCGTTCCCTCGGTCGGACCGAAGACGGCCGCGGACCTGCTCAAGGAGTACGGGACGATCGAGAACGTCTACGCCAACATCGACAAGATCAAGCGGCCGAAGCTCCGCGAGAACCTCGTGAACCACGAGGCTGACGCGCGGATCTCGCAGACGCTCGTCACGCTGAAGGCCGACGTCCCGGTCGACTTCGACAAGGACCGGATGCGCTACGGTGGCGCTGACCTCGAGGTGCTCCGCCAGCTGTTCATCGAGCTCGAGTTCACGCGCCTGCTCGATCAGATCAACGCCGCCGAGCAGCGCGTGCGCGACGGCCGGCACACCGCCGTCGGTGACAAGGGCGCTGGTCGTGCGGTCGCGATGGTCTCGGCCGCGTCGCGCGAGGCGGCGCCGCCGCCGGTCATCACGCGGACGTATCGCCACGTCGTCGACGCTCGAGAGCTCGAGGCCGTCGCTGCGAAGGCGAAGGATAAGGGAGTGCTCGGCCTCGGCGTCGCGATGACCACGCCCGATCCGATGCGCGCGCAGATCCTCGGGGTCGCGCTCGCCGCGGCGCCTGGTGAAGGGATCTACGTCCCGATCGCGCACCGCTACCTCGGCGCCCCGAAGCAGCTCTCCTTCGACGAGGTCCGCGCGGTGATCGCGCCCCTGCTCGAGGACCCGAAGGTCCGGAAGGTCGCGTACGATCTCAAGCGGCTCGAGGACGTCTTGGCGCGTCACGGCGTCCGCATCGAGGGCGCGATCTCCGATCCGATGCTCGCCGCGTACCTCCTCGACCCCGAGGCTCCGCATGCGCTGAAGGACCTCGTGCGGCGCGAGTTCGGCACCGAGCTCCCAATCTTCGAAGAGGCGTCGACCGGCCGCCGCGCCGACCGAGTCATGTTCGATCAGCTCGATCTCGAACGCGCGACGACCTACGCGGCGCCGCAGGCGGAGCTCGCGCTCGCGCTCGCCGAGCGGCTCGATCCGCGCGTCGCCCAGGACGGGCTCGGCGAGCTCTACGAGAACGTGGAGCTGCCTCTCACCCGCGTGCTCGCTGCGATGGAGCAGAAGGGGGTCCTCGTCGACACGTCACGTCTCGCCGGCATCGCGGCGAAGGTCGAGGCCGAGTGCCAGATCCTCGAGGCGAAGGCCCACGAGGTCGCCGGGCGCCGCTTCGCGATTCGATCGCGCGATCAGCTCGAGGCGATCCTCTTCGACGAGCTGAAGCTCCCCGTCGTCAAGCGCACGATGAAGGGCGGGCGCTCCACCGACGCGGCCGTCCTCGAGGAGCTCACGGACAAACACCCGCTCCCGTCCGTCATCCTCGAGTACCGGGAGCTCGACAAGCTGAAGGGCACCTACCTCGAGGGGCTGCCCCGCGCGGTGAACCCGGAGACGGGCCGCATCCACACGCGCTTCGAGCAAGCGGTCGCGGCGACAGGACGCCTCTCGTCGACCGAGCCGAACCTCCAGAACATCCCGATCCGCCGCGAGGTCGGGCGGCTTGTCCGCTCGGCGTTCATCGCGCCCGAGGGGTATCGCATCGTGAGCGCGGACTACTCGCAGATCGAGCTTCGCGTCCTCGCGCACCTCGCGAAGGACGAGGCGCTCGGCGTGGCGTTCCGCGAGCGCGTCGACGTCCACACGCACACCGCGTCGCTCGTGTTCAACGTGCCGCGCTCCGAGGTGACGCCGGAGATGCGCCGCCGCGCGAAGGCCGTCAACTTCGGCCTCATGTACGGCATGGGCGAGCCGCGCCTCGCGCGCGACCTCGGGATCTCGCGCCAGGAGGCGGCCGGCTTCATCGCGACCTACTTCGAGCGCTTCGACGGCGTCCGCCGCTTCATGGAGCAGTCGATCGACGCCGCGCGCCAAGGCGAGGCGGTGCGCACGATCCTCGGGCGACGACGCTTCCTGCCGAACCTCCACTCGTCCAACCGCGGTCTCCGCTTCGAGGCCGAGCGCGTCGCGAAGAACACGCCGATCCAGGGCACCGCGGCGGACATCCTCAAGCTCGCCATGATCAAGCTCGGGATCGGTGACGTCGTCCCCGGCGCTCGCATGATCCTCACCGTCCACGACGAGCTCGTGTTCGAGGTCCCCGAGGCGCACGTCGAGGAGGCCAAGGGGCGCATCAAGGAGGCGATGGAGAGCGCGATGGCGCTCGACGTCCCGCTCGAGGTCGACGTCGGCAGCGGCGCGCACTGGGGCGAAGCCCACTGATCGGTTCGGGGATCGATCGGCGAACTATCGATCCCCGCAACGCTCAGTGAAGCACGCCCTCGCCGAGCTCGACGCGGCTCGCCTCGGTGCGCCGGAGGGCGACGACCGACGTCGCGTCGCACGCGAGCGCGAGCTGTGTCGAGGCCGTCGTGAGCAACCACTGGACGTTCGGGAGCGCACGCCGGAGGAGGGGGACGAGCGCGCGCAGGAGCGCCGGGTCTTGCTGCGCCTCGACGTCGTCGATCGCGACCACTCCCTCGCGCTCGCGTGGCGTGTCCGAGCCGGGGTACGAGGCGAAGAGCGCGCGTAGCGGCAACGTCACGAACGAGACGAGGTGGCGCGCGGCGCGAGGCATCGCGTCGAAGGGAAGGACCCCGCCGCGCGGGGTGCGGACCTGAGGCTCGAGGCTGGTCGGGCTGACACCGGCGTGAACCAGATCGAACGGCTCGAGCACCACGTCGATGACCTCGCGGAGCGCGGCCTCGAAGCGTCCGAGGTGATCGTGCTCCGCGCTGCCCGCGCCGAGCGCCGCGCCCACGGCGGCGTACGAGATGATCTGCTTCGTCTCGCGAGTGAGGTCGGCGCGCGTGGGATCGTCGAACGAGCCGTTCGGCTGGCGAACGTCGTAGCGGAGGATCGAGCGCTCCGGGACGCTCAGCATGTTCGGTACACGCGAGAACCAGCGCGCGCCGGAGAAGGATACGAAGACGAAGCCTCCCTCCTGCTGCGCCCGGCGGTCGAAGAGCGCTTGCTCGCGTCGCCGGACAGCCGCGCCCTCGGGGCTCTCTCCGGAGAGGACGGCCGACGGGCTCGTGACGAGGAGTGGGTGAGGCCGTTCCGGATCGTCCTCGCCGAGGAGCCATTCCGTCGCGACGTATGGAGGCGTGCTGCCGTCGCGGCCGCGCGCTGGAGCGCCACCGGGAGGCAGAGGCAGGGGAGGGAGCGCGTGCCCCGGTCGGGTGAGCGAGAGAGCGGAGAGGAGCGACGTTTTTCCGGTGCCGTCGCCTCCGAAGAGCACCGTCACCGGATGCGGGGCCGACGGCGGATCGATCGTCGGTTCCTTCTCGTCGCTCTCCTTCGTGGAGGCGGCGACGTCCTTCGCGGGCTCGGACGCGTCGAGTCGAAGCTCGACGTCATCGAACGGGCCGACGTTGTGGAGCGATACGCGCAGGAGCCGCATTCAATCGAACAGCCTACTGCCGCTCGCCGGGATTCCGGGCAGGATCTTGAGCGCTGGGCCGCCGGATCGCCCTGGCGGATGGATCGGCCGAGCTCGTGCGGTCCGAGCCCGGTCTTGCTCTCGGAGCCCCCGCTGCCCATCGCGAGGACCGAGCCACCCGCCTTCCGGTCAGCGCCAGCCCAAGGGCCGGTGACCGGAGGATCCACCAGGGCAGGCCACGGCCCAGCGCAGTGTGCGCTCCGGTGGGAGGCTGTGTGGTCGTGCCGGCTGCAACGCGGACGAGAGCAGCTAGAGGCGGCGCATGAGAGGCCGGCGCGTCGCGTTGTGTGACCATGTCCGGAAAACGAGGGTGAGGCCTCACCTCGAAGATGGCCGCGCAGCACCGGTAGCGAAAACCTCAACCTTTACGCGGGCGCCGGTTCTGAGCGGGGCAACACATGATCCTGCTGTCATAGCGGGGGCTCAACTGTGCCTGGTGGACACCCCCCATGGCTCGGGTTAGGCTCCGACGCCCGGGTTTTTCAGGGCTTTGACGATGGTTCGCGTCTTGCTTATCCCGACAATTCTTCGCCCCTCCCGTTGAGGGAGTCGGCGTAGCCCAACTCGACTTCGCTCATGCTCAACTCCGACGCCGTGACCAGGGAGCTGCTTCGCAGCCCGCCCGATGGAGTGAGCCTCGAGGACTCCTCTCCAATACCCGGGTCGTCGGGGGTCCGGTCGTCCGTCCGACTGCCGCGTGCCCTCCCGGCGTGGCTCGACAAGCTGAACAGCATCAGGCTGACCGACAACCAGCTCTCGCTCGTCGTCGGCGCCGTCCTCTTCGTCGTCGGGGCATGGCCTCTCGCGCTCACCGAGATTCCGCCCTACCAGGACCTGCCGAACCACCTCGCGACGCTCACGGTCATCGAGAACCGTGCGGCGTACCCCGAGTACGTCTTCAACGGCTTCTTCAAGACGAACGCCGCGCTCTTCACGTGGCTCCATCTCGTCGGAAAGCTCGGTGGGGTGATGCTCGCGGCGCGCCTGTTCGCGCTGCTCACCCTCGCGCTCACCGGCTTCATCCTTCCCCGCTTCGTGCTGCGCGTCTCGGGCAGCCGCAGGCGGATGCTCATGGCGAGCCTGTTCGCGTGGCCGATGGTCCACAACTGGTTCGTCTCGATGGGCATGCTCGACTTCGCGATCGCGGTGCCGCTGTCGCTCGCGCTGCTCCTCGCCATCAATCGCCAGCGCACGGCGCCGACGATCGGCAATGGCCTCGCGATCGTCGGTCTGGGCGTCGCGACCTGGTATGCGCACGTCTTCCCGCTCCTCGTCGTCCACCTGCTGGTGCTCGTCGAGACGCTCGTCCAGCGGACATGGCGCCAGCGCTTCGACGCTGCACGCGCGATGGTGATCCCTCTGATGCCGGTCACGCTGCTCGCGCTCGCGTCGGTCGGCCAGCACGTGAAGGACACCGTGGGCCCGATGACGGGGTTCATGGACTTCAAGAAGCTCCTCGCGCCGTGGGAGCTCGCCTACAACCTCTGGGCGGAGTGGTTCTGGGGCTACTCGAACCTCTCGCTCTCGAGCCTCGTCCCGTGCATCGCGCTGGCGATCGTCGGCGTCTGGGGCCTGCGCCGCCGGACCGGGCCGGCGCCGGTGTTCTTCTCCCCCTACGCGCTGCTCGTGATCGTCCTCCTGTACTGCTTCATCCCGTACAAGATGACGAACTGGTTCCACGTCAACTCGCGGCTCATCCCGTATTTCTGGGTCGGCCTCCTGCTCTTCGTGCCGGAGCGGCTGCCGAAGGGGCTCATCGCTGCGCTCGGCCTCTCCGGCGTGCTCTACACCGCCGGGATGGGGATCGACCACGTGCGGCTCGACGAGGAGCGTCGCGAGTTCTCGGCCGGCATGGACGCGGTGCCCGAAGGCGCGCGGCTTCTTCCGCTCCTCTTCAAACACAAGGGCGCTTCGGACAACACGCGCAACCTGCTCCACATGTGGGGCTACTACGTCGTCGAGCGCAAGACGTCGGCGCCGCTGCTCTTCGCTCACTCGCGATCCTTCCCGGTCACGTACAGCGAGCCGCCGCCGGTACGCTTCAACCACCTCGTCCTCGAGTCCTTCGCGCCGGAGGTGAGCACGCCGGCGGTGTTGTGCAAGGCGTCCTCGCATCTCGATGACTGCGAGGCGCTCTTCAAGTCGACGTGGCAGAAGTTCTTCGTCGAGGCGACGCCGCGCTACGATCACCTGCTGTTGTGGGAGCCCACGCCCGAGGCGTTGGCGATGATCCCGAACGACTATGAGCGGACCTTCTCGGGCGGCCGCCTGATGATCTACGCGCGTCGCGATGTGGCTGCCGCCAAGCAGGCGATCTCGTACTGATCGCCGTCGCGTGTCCGGCGTGTGAAGGCCATGCTCGCGCGCGTCGCCTGGATTCTCGTCCTTGCCAGCGTGGGCGCCGCGCTCCTGGCGACGCTCTGGTTCGTCGTCGCCACGCTGCCCGTCCGCGTCCCGTACTGGGGCGAGGTCGAGGTTCTCTTCGAGGCATCGCGCCTCCGCCATCACCTGCCGCTCTGGGTCGACCCGCTCGTCGGCGCGTACGATTACGGCGAGCCTCCCTCGCGCTTCTACGTCACGTATCCGCCGCTCTGGACCTGGGTGGTGTCGCTCGTACCCGCGGGGGTCGCGAAGTCGTTTGCGCGCGTCGCGAGCACGCTCGCCTGGTTCGGGACGCTGGCGTGGCTCGCATGGACCGCGCGTCGCGAGGCTCGCCGGGAGGCCGCCCTCGCTGCGGCATTCGTCGCGGGCATCTGGGTGCTCGCGAACTTTGCGACGATCGGACGACCCGACGCGATCGCCTGCGCGATCGCTGCGCTCGGGCTCACGCGTGCGATGCGCCGGGGGAGGCTCGACCTCCTGTGCGTAGCGCTCCTCGTCCTCGTGCCGTGGGTGAAGCCGACGATCATCGGCTTGCCCGCGGGGGCGATCGCGGGCGCATGCCTCGTCGATCGCAAGAACGCGCCGCGGATGGTCGGCGCGGCGGTCCTGCTCGCCGCGGGGAGCGCTCTCGTCGCGCACGTCGCGTCGGGCGGCGCGCTGTTCGCGCATGTCGTTCGCTCCAACGCGCAGCCGATGACGCTGGCGGTGTGGCTCGAGCAAGTGCCCGCACGGCTCCCGTTCTTCTTGCCGCTCGTCGCGTGGGCGGCCTGGGCGGGATGGCGAGATCGCGCGAGCGCGGGCGCACGGATCGGCCTCTTTGCGCTCGGGTCGGCCGTGCTGTGGACGTTGTTCGCGCTCGCGAAGACGGGCAGCGCATCGAACTACTGGATGGAGCCGTCGATCGCCGCCGTCGCGCTTCTCGCGCGGTCGCCGGCTGGACCCGTGCGCGTCCTCGGTGGGAACACGGTCCATGCGCTCGCCGCGCTCGGCTGCGTAGCGTGGGCCGACGTCGCCTCCGTGCGCGGAGCGATCGAGCACGTGTCCACGATGCGCGCCGACGCTGCCTTCGTCGCGTCGGTGCGCGATCGCGCCGGCCTCGGCCCCGATGATGTCATCGCCGCGGACGAGGCCGGGATCGAGCTCGCCCTGAACGGGCGCATCCTGACGCCCACGTACCAGATGGTCCATCTCGTCCGTCGTGGCGCCCATCCGGTGGCGGTGTGGATCGCCGACCTCACGTCATCCCGGACGCGCGCCTTCGTCGAGCACACCGGCCAGCTACGGCTCGCACCCGAGCTCGAGCATGCGCTCGAGCAGCACTACGACCTCGTCGTCGAGGAGCGCGGCTTCCGGATCTGGAAGCGGCGCTGACTATCGCGCGCGGACGCGGACGTCGATCCTCCGGCCGATCGCGAGTGCGAAGAACGCGTTGCCCTCGTCGCCGGCGAAGCTCCCGCCGATCGCGAAGACATCGCCGTGGAGACCGTCCTGGACCGCATCCGCGCTCACGCTCGCGACGAGGTGGAGCTTTGTGACCTTGCCCTTCGCGACGAACGCGCGGCCTTTGATCAGCGCGAGGGTGCGTCGGACCGCGCTCACGAGCGCCGGGCTCGGTGACCCGAGCACCTGCGTGTCCGTGATGTGTCCCGACTCGTCGAGTGTGAGCACGACGTCGGCCTGCCCGGCGGAGCCGAGGGGCGCCGTTCGCCACACCGGGTCGGCGCTCGCTGCCTGGGGGAAGCCGCGCGTGAAGGCTGTTGCGAGGTCGGCGGCGGAGCGCTCTCCGACAGCGCCGTAGAGCGCTGGCGGTCCGGCCGAGCCGAGCGCACCGTCGGCTTGACCGGGCTCCGCGCGTCCACCGGACGGCCGGCCTGCGTTCGACGGGCGTGGTGCGGGCTTTCCGCGCACCGGCGGCGGGGGGCGAGCGGGTGCGTCGCCATCGTCGGGCGCCGGCGTGCCTACGTTCTCGGGGGACGGGGAAGCGTTCGCGAGGGGCAGATCCGTCGTATCCGGCGCTGGGAGCTCGAACGTCTCACCGGCGAGCTGAGGAGCTGGCTCGTCCGGCGGCGATGCAGGCGCAGGAACGCGGGGGGCAAACAGCACGGCCGCCACCAAGACATGGGCTCCGAGCGAGATCCCGAGGCTGAGAGCGAGCGCGCCACGCACGACCAGATAGTGTCTAGCAGCTCGGTCGAAGTTCCCGGACTCCTGCCATCGGCCGAGCCAAAATGGAAAGATCAGCGGAGCGCGCCAACGTGCCTCTGGCCTGAGTGACGGAGTGCTTGCACAGGGAGGCCGCGTGTGCGAAGAGCCAGCGTGGCGATGGCCAGGCTCTCCGGAGTGACGATTCCGCTCTTCTCGGTGCGTACGCGCGCAGATTGGGGCATTGGGCAGATCACCGATCTTCCGGCGGCGGCGAGGCTCTTCCTCCGCGCAGGGCAGAGGCTCGTCCAGGTGCTTCCCGCGCACGAGCTCGCGGAGGGGGAGACCAGCCCGTACGGCGCGCTCTCGGCCTTCGCGCTCGACCCGATCTACATCACGGTCGAGGCGGTGTCCGAGGCGGACGCCGATCTCGTGGCGCGGGAGCTCGGGAACGAAGGGCGCGCCGAGCTCGAGCGCCTGCGTCGCTCGCCGGCCGTCGACTATTCCGCGGTCCGCCGGCTGAAGCGGCGCGTGCTCCGCGCGGCGTTCGCGCGTTTCCGTGAGCGCGAGCTCGCGAACGATACGCCGCGGGCGAAAGAGCTCCTCGCGTTCGTCGAGCGCGAGGGCGCATGGCTCCGAGACCACGCGCTCTATGCCGCCCTCCGTGCGTCGCACTCCGGGTACGGCTGGTCGACCTGGCCGGCGCACGAGCGCGACCGCGCTCCGGAGGTCCTCGCGTTCGCGACCTCGCCGCGTGACGACGGCGGGCTCGGTACCCAGGTCCTCGAGGAGATGTACCTCCAGTGGCTCGCTCACGAGCAGTGGCGCGTCGCTCGCGCCGCTCTGAAGGGCGAGGGCGTCTCGCTCATGGGCGACATGCCGTTCATCGTCGGCGGCGAGAGCGCCGACGTATGGGCTCACCGCGATCAGTTCCAGACCGACGTCTCGCTCGGCGCACCGCCCGACGACTTCTCCGCCGACGGTCAGAGCTGGGGCCTCCCCGCGTACCGCTGGTCGACGATGGATCAGGACGACCTCGGCTTCCTTCGCGCGCGCGCGGCGCACTCCGCGGAGCTGTTCGATCGCTTCCGCATCGATCACGTCGTCGGCTTCTTCCGCCAGTGGGTGAAGGGGCACTCGCCGGACGCGCGCGGTTGTTTCGATCCGCAGGCGGAGCGCGACCAGTGCGCTCGCGGCGAGAAGGTCCTCCGCGCGATGATCGAAGCTGCGGGACGTGGATCGGTCATCGCCGAGGATCTCGGGGTGATCCCGCCCTTCGTCCGCGAGACGATGACCCGCCTCGAGCTCCCCGGCTACAAGGTCCTGCCCTGGGAGCGGGACGAGCATTTCATCCCGCGTGATCCGCGCGCGTTCCCCGAGCTCTCCGTCGCGACGTGGAGCACCCACGACACGCTCCCGATCACGCAGTGGTGGTACGAGCTCGCGGACTGGGAGCGCGAGCGGCTTGCGAAGCTCGACGGCATCCCGCTCGACCTCCCGGAGGGTGAGCGTGAGCTCGCGCTCGTGCGCCTTCTCTTCTCGTCCCGTTCCGATCTGACGCTCCTCCTCGCGCAGGAGGTCATCGGCGACAAGACGCGGATCAACCTGCCCGGGACCGTCACATCGCAGAACTGGACCTGGCGCCTCGATCGGCCGATCGAAGACCTGCTCGAGGATCCCGCGATGACCGCTCGCCTCGACGCGATCCGGCGGCTCGCCGTCGCGACGAACCGCTTCGAGGAGCCCGCCGTCTGAGCGGCTCGGAGCGCTGACGGCGCCACGCGCCACGCGATTCCGAGCGAGCGAGCGCTCGCGCCTGGAACGCGGATGCCGGCGCGCGTCGTCGCTGTCGCTGGGACCCGACGTCTCGGTGTTCGTTCCGCGCGTGACGCTCGACGAGGCGTGCTTCAGCTACCGTACAACCCGCACAAGAATGGCGCTAACGTGGCTCGCTCCCATGGAACGAACCGTGCGGCCCGGCCGCCACACGCCCCTCGGCGCGACCTTCGACGGACAGGGCGTGAACTTCGCCGTCTACTCCGAGAACGCCGCGGGCATGGATCTCTGCCTCTTCGACGAGCATGGCGAGACGCGGATCCCGCTGCGCGAGCAGACGATGCACGTCTGGCACTGCTACGTCGACGGGCTCCGTCCCGGACAGCGCTACGGCTTCCGTGCGCGGGGCGCCTACGAGCCGTCGCGCGGCCTCGTCTTCAATCCGCACAAGCTGCTCGTCGATCCGTACGCGTGCGCCATCGAGGGCAAGATCGACTACCGCGAGCCCGTCTTCGCGTACGCGGGATCGCCGGTGCCCGGCTACGCCGGAACGAAGGACAGGCCGAACGAGCTCATCGCCGACCAGCGTGACAGCGCGCGCGGCGTGCCGAAGGGGGTCGTCGTCGACGGCCGCTTCGACTGGGAAGACGACAAGGCTCCGCGCGTGCCGTGGGCGGACACGGTCCTCTACGAGGCGCACGTGAAGGGGATGAGCGCGACCCATCCGGACGTGCCCGCCTCGCTCCGCGGGACGTATCTCGGCCTGGCGAGCGATCCGATCATCGAGCACCTCCAGCGCCTTGGTGTGACGACCCTCGAGCTCTTGCCGATCCACGAGTCGATGAACGAGTGGTCCGTCGCTTCACGCGGCAAGGAGAACTACTGGGGCTACTCCACGCTCGGCTTCTTTGCACCGGATCAGCGCTTCGCGGCCGAGCGGGGCGACCAGGTGAACGAGTTCAAGCGGATGGTGAAGAAGCTCCATCGCGCTGGCATCGAGGTCGTGCTCGACGTCGTCTACAACCACACCGGCGAGGGCGATCACGTCGGCCCCTCGGTCTCGCTCCGCGGGCTCGACAACCGCACCTATTACCGTCTGCGGCCGGAGAACCCGGCGCGCTACGAGGACTACACGGGCTGCGGCAACAGCCTCAACATGCTCCACCCCCAGACGCTGAAGCTCGTCATGGACAGCCTCCGCTACTGGGTGACGGAGATGCACGTCGACGGCTTCCGCTTCGATCTCGCGTCGACGCTCGCACGCGAGCACGGCACCGGCGTCGACAAGCAGAGCGCGTTCTTCGACATCATCCACCAGGACCCGATCCTCTCGAACGTGAAGCTCATCGCCGAGCCGTGGGATCTCGGTCAAGGCGGCTATCAGGTCGGCAACTTCCCCGTCCTCTGGACGGAGTGGAACGGCCGGTACCGTGATTCCGTCCGTCAGTTCTGGACCGGCGCGAAGCACACCGTCGGGGAGATGGGCTATCGCCTCACCGGCTCGAGCGATCTCTACGAGGACGGCGGCCGTCGCCCGCACGCGAGCATCAACTTCGTCACCGCTCACGACGGCTTCACGCTCCGCGATCTCGTCAGCTACCAGAAGAAGCGGAACCTCGATAACGGCGAGGACAACCGCGACGGCTGGGACGACAATCTCTCGTGGAACTGCGGCGTCGAAGGGCCGACGAGCGATCCCAAGATCGCGAAGCTCCGCGCGCGGCAGCAGCGGAACTTCCTCGTCACGCTGATGGTGTCGCAGGGCGTGCCGATGATCACCGCCGGCGACGAGATGGGGAAGACGCAGGGCGGCAACAACAACGCCTTCGTCCAAGACAACCGGATCTCGTGGCTCGACTGGGAGCTCGATCCCGAGCGCGAGAAGCTCCTCGCGTTCAGCCGCGAGGTCGTCGCGTTCCGCCGCCGTCACCCCGTCTTTCGCCGACCGCGGTTCCTTCGCGGCGAGCGCGTCGCTGGGAGCGAGCTACCCGACATCGCCTGGTTCCGCCCGGACGGCCGCGAGATGGTGCCGTCGGACTGGCTGCACCCGCACCGCGCGGCGCTGGCGCTCTTCCTCGCAGGTGACGCGCTCGACTGGCGCAACTCGGCCGGAGACGCGCTCGTGGACGACACGTTCCTCGTGCTCCTGAACGGATCCCACGACGACATCCCGTTCACGCTCCCGGGCTCGGAGTGGGGGAGCCGTTGGGCGCTACGGATCGACACGGCTCAGGATGCGATGAGCTCCGGCGACTCCGTCGACGCCGCTGCGCGTGTCCCCGTCCTCGCCCACAGCGTTCTCATCTACAAGCGCGTCACCCCCGGCCGCGGCTCGTGGCGCCTGACGCGGTCGACGCGCGGCGGGTTCTAAAGGCTGTCGCGTCGATCGACGCAAGCCCGCCGCGCGCCTCCGTCGTACGTCACTTCTTCGGACACGCCGCGAGGCACTCTGCCTTGCGCGCCGCGCAGGCCGCCTCGGTCGTGGTCTTCGCCTCGGCGAGATCGTGGCACTCCTTCGCGAGCCCGCCCGCGTCCTCGTGCGGATCGCAGGCCTCGTCGATCGCGTCGCACGAGGGGCGCCCCTCCTGAGCGGTCACGGTCTCGGTCGACGCGGGCGTGTTCGACGCCGGAGGCGGCGATCCCGCGCACGCAGCGGCGAGGAACGCGAGGGAAGAGGCAGCGAGGAGGAGGTGTTTCATCGGGCGGACAGTAATGAAGGTGATTGTCATCTTCAATGGGCGAAACAATTCGAAGCGTGACGTCGGCGGCTCGACCGAGGGCCGCAAGGCGTCATGTTCGTGCGCGAGCTGCTCTCGGCTCGACCGGCGTCGTGAAGACCCGTCGATGCTGCCGGGTCACTCGGCGGCGCGCGTGAGGACGCGGATGCCGACGTCGGCGTTGTCCACGGTGACGCGGCCCGCGAGCGGCTTCGTCATCGGACCGAGCGCGTTCGGGAGGTTCGCGAAGGAGACGTCGACCTCGTCGCCGCTGGCCGGGGCGTAGTACCCGCCGACTTCCTGGGTGATGTTCCCGACGGTACCGCCCCACGTCGTTCCGTGGCTCGCCTTCGGGCAGCTCGCGGCGCGGCAGGTCGTGGTCGCGAGCTTGTAGGTCGTCTTGAAGAGGCCGTTCTCGACCGCCGTCGAGGTGCTGAGCACCTTCGCGCGCGCGTGGCCGAGCGCGCGCATCGCGTTCGTCGTGGTCGGCTGAGCGGCGCGAGCGGACGAGAGGTTCGGGACGAATGCGATCGTCGCGGCGGCCGCGGCGAGGACGAAGCCGAGCCGGGCTCGGCGATCGCTCCGTGCGCGGAGCACGAGGAAGAGGAGGAGGCCGAACGTCGCGACCATCGCCGCGTGCGAGGCAGTGCTCGAGGGCTTCTTCGGCGCGACCGTGGCGCTGCCGCAGCCGTTGCCGCGAGCCTCCAGCTTGGCGCTGTAGAGCTCCGCGAGCCCCGCGATGTCGTCCGAGCCCGGCGTGCGGATCGACGCGTCGTTCGGCGCCGAGAAGCGATACATGAGCGCGTCCTTGCGGCCCATCTCGTCGTTCATGCCGAGCGAATGACCAAGCTCGTGCGCGATGACGTGGTGAAGGTCGTAGATGTGCTCGCGCGACCGATCGCCGTCGACCTCGCCGTCGTGCGTGATGGTGTCGGTGTTCGACGGGTGCGTCGCGGTCGGGCTCTCCACCCGAGCGAGGTCGACGGAGCTCGCGGTCTCGAGCACCTTGAACGCGTAGTTGCCGTTGAAGACGACGTCGGCGTCGAGGATCGCGCCGGAGAGGTTGTCGTAAGTGAGGACGGTGATCGCCAGCGCGCGACCGGCGGGGGCGTAGCCGCCCGTCATGTAGAAGATGCCGTTCTTCTGATCGAAGCCGGGCTTGGTTGGCGAGCTCTCGTCGGTCGGCACCGCCTCGAGGTCCGGCGCGCCGACCGTACCGCTCCACGAGTCCATCGCCCGCGCCGTCGCCTCGGCCGCCTGGGGTACCGCGCGCTCGACGGACGGGTCGATGGTGTACTTGACCGACCGCTCCTCCCAGTGAACCAGCTCACCGCGGGAGGTCTTCTTCACTTCGTAGGCCTCGGCATCCCCCGTGGCGCTCACGAAGAGCGCAGCGCCGGTCAGAGCAGCGAGGGCGGCTCGAACGATCGACCCGACTGCGCCGCTGCGAGTCGAGCTGAGGTTGCAAACACGCGCCACATAGCTGTGATACGGCAGCGCCGTTGTCTCATTCCGGTTTTCTCACCCAGAGCCGAAAATGAGTGTGAGGCTGTAACGCGAAGCCTCCACCAGCACCACGGCGGCCCCTGCCTCGCTACCATGCGTGCAGGTGTGAGTCACAAGCGCGTCTCAATGCCCGATGGTTTGGGTGCCGGACACGGATTCATTGATGAAATCGGAGCTCCGGTCCCGACGAGCAACCGCGGGGCGCGTGCCTACGTTGTGCGCGATCTCCTGAAGTGTGCTGAGGTCGGCGTGCGTGCCCCAGGTATCCCGACCCCGCACGCGGGGCTGCCCCGCGTCGAGTACGCGGCGACATCTCCGGCCGATCCGGTGCCGTCGGTCGTCCGCGGGAAACGCCTCTCGGCTCAGTCCTTCGGGGCCGGGCCCGCGTTGCTCACGCGCTCCGGCGGTCCACCGAGCTTGTACCGCTCGAGCTTCCGATACAGCGTCGTGCGGTCGAAGCCGAGGACCTTGGCGGCCTGCGTCTTGTTCTGGCCGACGGCTTCCATCACGCGCTGGATGTAGCGCCGCTCGACCTCTTCCATGGTGACGAGGTCGGTCGGGTCTTCCGTTGCGACGACGACGAACGACGGCTTGTACTCGCGCACCTTCGGCGGGAGATCCTCGACCGTCAGCTCCTCGAAGCGCGCGAGCGCGATCGCGCGCTCGATGCAGTTCTGGAGCTCGCGCACGTTGCCCGGCCACGAATACGAGAGCAGCCGCTCGGCGACCGCGGAGGACAGACCGGTGACCTTCTTGCCCATCGGCTCGGCGAGCTTCGTGATGAAGTACTGCGCGAGAAGGAGGACGTCGCTGCCACGCGCGCGGAGGGGCGGCAGGTCCACGTGGACGACGTTGATCCGGTAGTAGAGATCTTCGCGGAAGCGCCCGCTCTCGACGAGAGACTCGAGATCACGGTTCGTCGCGGTCACGAGACGCGCATCGAACGGCATCTCCGTCGTCCCGCCGACAGGGCGCACCGACCGCTCCTCGAGCGCACGAAGGAGCTTCGCTTGCATGCCCGGCGGCATCTCGCCGATCTCGTCGAGGAAGAGTGTGCCGCCGCTGGCCTCGACGAAGAGGCCGCGCTTGGTCGCCTTCGCGTCGGTGAACGCTCCCTTCACGTGCCCGAAGAGCTCGCTCTCGAGCAGCGCCTCCGGGAGCGCCGCGCAGTTGATCGCGATGAAGGGGCCGTTCGCGCGCTTGCTTCGCTTGTGGAGGTCGCGAGCGACGAGCTCCTTGCCCGAGCCGCTCTCTCCCGTGACGAGGACGGTGGCGTCGGTCTCGGCGACGCGCGCGATGACCTCGTGCACCTTGCGGATCGCCGGGCCGTCGCCGACGAAGTCCGCGCTCGGCTTCGAGCGCGCGACCTCGGCGCGGAGCCGCTTCACCTCGTCGCGGAGGCGCTTGTTCTGCGTGGCACGCTCGACCGCGACGACGAGCTGGTCGATGTCGAAGGGCTTCGTGATGAAGTCGTAGGCGCCGGCGCGGAGCGTCGCGATCGCGGTCTCGAGCGAGCCGAACGCGGTGATCACGATGACCGGGAGATCGGCGCGGTTCTTCGCGACGCGATCGGTGAGCTCGACGCCGCTCATCCCGCGCATGTTCAGGTCGGTCACCACGACGTCGAAGTCTTCCCGCTCGAGGAGCTCCCACGCGGCGTCCGCGCTGTTCCGCTGCACCGCTCGATAGCCACGGCGAGTCAGGGCTTGCTCGACGACCGACGCCATCTCGGGCTCGTCATCGACGATCAGGACGCGTTGCCGTGCTTCGGGGACAGGAGCGGACGACGACATGGGGCGCAGCTTACTAGACATTCTCCAAGATGCCTGCATCCACGATCAGGCCTCCACCGGCAGATAGAGCTGGAAGCGCGTTCCCACTCCGACCGTGCTCTCGGCCGTCATCCACCCGCCGTGGTCCTCGACGATTCCATGGGTGACGCTCAGGCCGAGGCCGGTGCCTATTCCGACGCCCTTGGTGGTGAAGAACGGCTCGAAGATCCGCTCGAGGTTCTCCGGCGAGATGCCCGTGCCGGTGTCCGCGACCTCGACGATGGCGCAGCGTCGGATGAGCTCAGGAGCCCGCTCCGGAGCGGCGTCGTCCTCGCGCACCTTGATCAGCAGTTGGCCGCCGTCCGGCATCGCGTGGATCCCGTTGATGACGAGGTTCGTGATCGCCTGCTCGATCTGGGTGACGTCGATCCTCAACTTCACCCGTCCTTCGAGAGCGACCTTCACGTCGACGCGTGACTTCTTCGCGAGCGCGGAGAGCAGCTGCGAGGTCCGCTCTGCGAGCTCGCCGAGGTCCGCCTCCGCGCGCTTCGGCGTACGGCGTCGAGCGAAGTCGAGGAGCTGACGGACGATCTTCGTCACGCGCTCCGTCTGGGACACGATGATCTTCGCGTTCTCGGGGGCCTCTGTCGCGTCGACCTCGCCCGTCGCGATCATCTTCGCACGCATCGCGATCACGTTGAGCGGCGTACCGAGCTCGTGCGCGATGCCCGATGACAGCGTGCCGACGGTGCGAAGGCGGTCGGCGTGGCGTAGCTGCTCGAGGGCGGTCAGCCGCTTCGACGCCTCCTCCTCGGCGCGCGTCCGTGCCGCCATCAGCGCGTCGCACATCGCGTTCTGCTCTTCGATCAGCGCCGCAACCTCGTCGGAGCCCGTCACCGGCAGCTTGTAGGCGAGCTCGCCCTTGCCGATGCGGCGCGCCTGCTCTGCGACCCGCGCGAGCGGCCGTGAGACGATCCATGACGTCAGGACGAGGGCGACGGTCGCTGCGAACGCGGCGACGATCGTCGACATGAGGAGCTGCTCGCGGACTTCGGACCAGAAGACCTGCGACTCCTTGATCAGCGGACGCGAGAACTCCAGCGCCGCAGGGCGCATCCCGGGCCGGAGGAGGGGGACGTAGGCGTAGACGTGCCGCTTGCCGTCGGATGTCACTCCGACCCACGTCCGCTGCTCGCCTCGGAGGAGGGAGGGGATGACCGAGACACCGCCGCGCGGTGAGAACGAGTGGTTGTTGTCGACGTCGAGCCAGGTCCAGCGCACGTCGATGGCGTCGTCGCGGTCGTGTACGGCGACGAGCTCGAGCGCTCGAGCTTCGCCATCGCGCTCCCAGACGGCGAGGATGGACGTGCTCAGGGTCCGCCCGAGGCTGGCGAGGTCTTCCGCCACCGTCGTCTCGAGCTGGTCGACCTCGCGGCTCGCGGCGACCGACGAATAGACCACGACGCTGAGAAGCCCGCTCGCGACGAACGCGAGCGCAAATTTCGTCGCGACTTTCATGTGGATAACCTAGCGGAGAGGCGGACCCCATGCCTCATACCGCAAGGCTCTAGCATGCGGCAAATGTGCACTTTTGCCCCAATCGGGTGCGGCGCCGGTGAATTCGGTCACAGCGCGTGGACTGACCCGATCCGTGATCTCGCGACGTTCTGCTGCATGCATGGATGGCACGTGAGGTGCTCGACGCCCGGCACACCTCGCAGGCGAGACACTGCTCGGCTGCGAAGGGGAAAGGGTGCGATTCATCGTGAACGTCGCAAGCGCGATTCCTACGGCACGTTTCAGTGCACTTCTCGTGGAGGGCGACAAGCCTCTCGGTCTCGAAAGCAGTCTCCGCGAAGAGGGGTGTTCTGTTCGTCGCGCAACGTCACGGGCGGCAGCGCTCGAAGCGCTGTCTGGTACGGACATCATCGTGATCGCGGCGCCGTCCCTTTCGGATGACGACGTCCTCGATATCGTCGGCAAGGCGAACGGCACCTCGGTGCTGGTCGTCGCAGGCAGCAATGATCTGGCCGTCAAGGCCGCGCGGCTCGGCGCCGCCGTCGTCGTGGGCGGTGCGATCGAGCTCGCGAGTGCTCAGATCAAGCAGCTCCTCTCGGTCGTGGACCTGAAGCGCAAGGTGGCGCGGCACTCGATGCCGGTCTCCTCGCTCTCGTCCCCGACGAGCGGTGTGGTGCAGCGTCGCTCTGCGCCGCTCCCGAAGGAGGCCACTCCGGACGCGCTCGACGCGCTCGTGGAGGCCGCCGAGGGACTCGTCCCGATGCACAAGTTCCAGCGCGTCTACGTCGACTACGCTCTCCGTCGCTTCGGCGGGAACAAGGTCCACACGGCGGCGGCACTTGGCATCGATCGCCGCACGATCCAGCGCTGGGCTCGTGCCCGCGCGGAGCAGCGCCCCCAGACCACGCCGACGACGACGAACTCGTCTTCGACGACGTCCTCGTCCTCCTCCTCCTGAGCGGCGTCGAACGCTGATTTCCCGAGCCTCCATCGACAGCGGTGCAGCCTCGGATGAGAGCGCCCGCGCGAGCACCCCCCTGCTCGCGTCGGGCGCTCGAGCTTTTGTGCGGCGTCAGTCGGCCAGTTGGGCCTTGGGCGCCGCTGGGACGAGGCGCGGCGGCATCGAGCGGTATGCGGCGATCACGCGCCGCTCGGCACCGCTCTTGGTCCGCGCCTCCGCGAGCTTCAGGCTCGATCGCGACTTCACCGCCTGGCCGATCACGAGCTCGTCGGAGGTGACCTCGGGAGCGGCGAGGTGGATGTGGCCGCCCTTCGTCCCGGTGCGGACGAGGAAGAAGCCGCCGTTCGCCAGCGGCTTCGCGATGTCGCCGCGAAGAAGGATCCACGTGCGTCCGTCGACCGTCCGCGTCGCGCTCGGATCGACGGCGAGATCGAATGCATCTGGCGATTCGGGAGAGCCGTCCATGACCGACACCTTCACCGCGCTGTCGTCGGTGGGGATGTCGACGGGGTTTCCGGCGACGTCGCTCTTCGACGCCCAGATCTTCGCGTGGAACGGGCCCTTGCCGCCGATGAAGCTCGTGAGAAGCACGACGGCCTGGGACTTCTTGTCGGTCGCCTTGTCGGGGCGGACGAGCGCGACCGCGCCGCCGAAGCCCGCGGGGGAGCGGCTGTCGAGCGTCGCGGCGAGCTCGAACTCCCGGGAGCTGCCCTCGTACAGGGCGATGAACGAGCCGTAGCCCGGCTGCTGACGACCGACGAGCGAGAAGCCCGGATCGGCGAGCAGGTTCACGGGCGACGTCGACATCACGGTGCCGTCGACGAGCTTGCGGCCCGGCGGAGGCTCCGGGGGCGTGGGCTCGGCAGGCGGCGGCGCTTCGGGGTTCTTGTCCGCTTCGGATACGCCGCAGCCGGCGGCGAAGGTGAGGGCGGCGACGGCGGCGGCGGTGATGAGCGAGAGCTTCATGCTGGTTCCTTCTTCCTGCCGTTCGTCAGGGGCTCGCGAGCCAGTCCGTGGCCACGGTCACGATGGTGTCGATGCCGGAGAGCGCATCGGAGAGCTTCTGCACGACGACGATGTCGGGCTCGACGCCGTGTCCGCTCTCCCAGCGCGCCTCGCCCACCGCGTCGAGCGAGGGGGCGAAGCGTGCGTCCTGGATCTGGATGCTCGCGCCCGACCAGCCGCTCGCGACCGTGGGAAGCGGCAAGACGGCACCGAACGCTCCGCTCGTCGGATGGGGCGCGAAGATCTTGAAGCCGGAGCGTCCCTTGAGGAGCCTCGGCATGAAGTCGTTCGCCGAGACGTCACGCGTGTTGAGCCACGCGATCTTCGTCGCCGCGCCGGGGGGCGAAGCCTTCTGCGCGAAGAAGCCGTTGGCGTTGCCCGCGTAGCAGCTCCAGCTCTGGTCGCCGACGCAGCTCGAGAGGCGCCCGAGGAGCGAGGGGGAGTCGGTCATGTCGTACGTGCCGCGGCCGACGGAGAAGACACCCATCGGCTCGTTCGTGCCGCGGAGCAGGTGGAAGAGGTGCTCGACGGTGGTGTAGAGGCCGCCGTGCCCCATGCGCGCGTCCATGAGGACGGTCGCTGCCCCGCGCGAGAAGACACTCGTCATCGAGTCTTGCCAGGCGTTCTGGCCGATGAAGCCGTCGAACTGCACGCGGGTCTCTCCGCCTGCGCCCTTCGCGGTGTGCACCGGGTCCTCGCCGAAGCCGCCAGGGCTCTCGGCGTCGACCGAGTTGCTGAAGCGCTGCGTGCATGCGAAGCGCTCGCCCGACGATCCGCTCGTCGGCGACGTGAGCACCTCGTACACGATGCGGCCGATGTCGATCGTGATCTGTTGACGTGCCTCGGGCCCGCAAGAGGAGGCCGACGTGCAGCGCTCGAGCGTGACGGTGCTCGCTCGCGCGGCGATCAGGCTCGAGAGGTCGCCGGCGACGCCGCCCCAGTCGGCTCTCGGATCGTTCGGGAGCGTCGTCGCGTAGCGTGGCCACACCTCGTCGACCCACGCCTTGGGCTCCTTGCCGTCGATCTGGACGAGGACGTCGCCCGTCCTCAGCGGTGTGCCCGAGGTCGGCGCCTCGGCGGCTCGGAAGACAGCGAAGCCGAGGCCGCCGCCCATGATGTCCTTCTCGACGATGCCGAAACAGGCGCCCATCACGCTCGAGCTGCCCTGTTGGATTTGCGGTGCGAAGCTCGTGAAGTTCGACGGCGAGCCGAACGTGGTGTGGTTGTCGCGGAGGAGGTTCACGAGCCGATTGAGCCCGCCGTAGAACTGGCGCGACGATGGCGCCGTCTTCGCGAGCTCGCGCGCCTCCGGGGCGAGGATCGTCGCGCCGTTCTTGGCGGCGTTGCGATCGCCCATGAAGCGCGTGGAGAACTGCACCCAGCGTTCGGCGATCTGGGCGCGATGCGCGGCCGGCGGGTTGGCTCCCCACGTCACCGTCGACGAGATGCAATGCCCGAACATGCAGTCTCCCTCGGCGCCACAGACGGCATCGACGTTCGCCTGCGTGCACGCGACCGGAGAGACGGGCTTGCCGTCGACCGCGCGGATCTCCAGCGCGTCGATGAGGAAGGAGGCCTCCTCGTCGTTGTTGTAGAGGGTCGGCAGGATCACGACCCCGCGCACGGGGACGCCCCACACGTTGCCGTCGAGCGGGCCGGTGGCGTACTCCGCCCAGCCGTCGGTGGTCTCGCGCTCGGTGCGGATCGCGCGGACGAGCGCGTACTGTGGAAGGCCGCCGTAGACGTTTTCGGGATCGCGGTCGTAGAGCACCTGCACGGTCGGAGCGGCCCCATCGGCACGCGTCCAGAGCGAGACCTCGAAGCGGCCGCCCTCGACCTGGGCGAAGAGCGCTTCGTCGGTGATCGCGAGGCCCTTGCCGTCGCCGAGGCGGAGCGCACGTCCGCCCTCGATCGCGTCGGCGGCGGACGTGAAGCGATCCGCGAGCTGCGCTTCGTCGGTGATCTTCGTCCGGTCGAGCTTCGGGAAGCCCTGGCTCTCCGCCCAGGACGTCAGCTCCACGCCGGCGAGGCCTTCGATGCTCTCGAAGTCCAGCACCTTGAGCGCACCGGGCGCGATGCGGAGACCGTTCAACGCAGGATCGAAGTCTGCGCGTGCGTGCGCAGTGAGCGGGAGGCCGAGCGCGACGAAGAGGGCGGGGGCCCACGCAAGCCGTTTCATGTGGCGCGCGTCGAGCAAAGGACATGCCTGTCGGAGACTGTCTCGCCAGACGCCGTTTTGGCTTGGAGATCCTGGAGGATCAACGAGCCGTGCGCGAGCGAACGCCGGACCGTCAAGGAACGAACAGAGGTGGGCCGGCCTAGAGGCCGCTGGACCTCACGCTCCGGCGGGGATCTTGGAGCGTCGCGTCAGCGTGCGTCGCATCGGCATGACGAGATGCGCGTCGTGTTCTCGCCGAGCGTTCGCCGGGCGTCGACACAGCGGTCATCGGTGTCGCCGGTCATACGACAGAGAGCTTCGACGGCCCGTTTCATCGAGGCGAGGGCGCGACACGGGCTGCCGCAGGTGTCGTCCGGTCGCTCCTCGCGTCCCGTCGCGGCGCTCTGGGGAGCCGGCGCTGCGCGCGTCGCGTCCGCGTTGGTCGCCTTCGCGGCGCCGAGGGGGCGGCCCCCTCCTTCGAGCGTCTCTTTCGCGCGCGCGATTTGCTCCTGAGCTTCTTCCACCGTGCGCGGCTCGGGCAGCTCCTCGCCCTTCGGGGCCATCGTGCTCTCGCTGGCGGGAGACTTCGCCGCGGGCTCGGGAGCGCCTCCACACGCCACGGCGGTCAGCGTCGAGAGAACGAGCAAAAGGCCCTTCACGGAGCGAGCGGCCATCGAGCTTCGGGTCATGCGTAGTCTCCGCGGAGAAAGCTACGGCAGATTGCAGGTCCCCATGCCGTGCCGATCGATTCGGGGTGGAACTGTACGCCGAAGATCGGCCTCCGCCGATGACGAACGGCCATGATCGTGCCGTCCTTACACCAGGCAGTGACCGCGAGGCTCTCGGGGAACGAGGCCGGATCGGCGGTGAGCGAGTGATAGCGCATGGCCTCGAACGGACGCGGGAGCTCCCGGAAGATCCCGTCGCCCTCGTGCTCGACGAGGCTCGTCTTGCCGTGCATCAGTCGCGACGCGGAGACGATGCGCCCGCCGGCGGCGCAGACGATCGCCTGGTGTCCGAGGCAGACGCCGAGCACGGGGATGTCGAGCTCCTCGTCGAGCAGGATCGAGCGGCAGACTCCGATACGGGCAGGATCGTCGGGCCGGCCCGGACCAGGTGACAGCACGATCCGCGCAGGGGCGAGCCGCCGGACGTCGTCGAGGGTGATCGCGTCGTTGCGGACGACGCGCGGCTCGCCGCCGAGCGCGCCGAAGAGTTGGACCAGGTTCCACGTGAACGAGTCGTAGTTGTCGACGATGAGCGTGGTCACGGGCGCTCTCCGAGCGTCGGATGTGGCTCGTCTTGGCGGGAGAGCGTCTCGAGGGCGCGGACGAGGGCGCGGCCCTTGTGAACCGTCTCCTCGTGCTCGTCTCGCGGATCGGAGTCGGCGACGATCGCGCCGCCGACCGAGAACGTCGCGGTGTCGTCCTTGACGACGACGGTGCGGATGACGACGGAGAGGTCCATCGCGCCGCCGAGATCGATCCAGCCGAGGGCGCCGGAGTAGACGCCGCGCTCGGCGGGCTCGAGGCGCTCGAGGATGCTCATCGCTTCGATCTTCGGGGCGCCCGTCATCGAGCCGGGCGGGAAGGTCGCGCGAAGCAGATCGATCGCGTCCTTGTCGGCATCGAGCTCGCCGCGCACGGTGGAGACGAGCTGATGGACGGTCGCGTAGGGCTCGACGGCGAAGAGGTCGGGTGCCTCGACCGTTCCATAGCGGCAGACACGGCCGAGATCGTTGCGAACGAGATCGACGATCATCGCGTTCTCGGCGCGGTCCTTCTCGGAAGAGACGAGCTCACGCGCGAGCCGCGCATCGTCTTCGGGCGTCGCGCCTCGCGGTCGTGTCCCCTTGATCGGTCGGCTCTCCGCGATGCCGTGTGCGTCGAGCGAGAGGAAGCGCTCCGGCGAAGAAGAGACGATCGTCCCCTCCGGCAGATCCAGGAAGGCTGCGAACGGTGCCGGGTTCGAGCGACGGAGCTCGTCGAAGAGCGACCATGCCCGGCCGCGCGCAAGCGGAGCACGCAGCGCGTTCGTCATGCAGATCTCGAACGCGTCGCCGGCGGCGATGTGGTCCTTCGCGGTCGCGACGCGATCCATGTACTCGCTCGCGGAGAGGCCCGCCTCGACGCGGAAGGGGCGCCGCGTCTTCGCGTTCGCGCGCTCGCGTGGCGCGCTGCTTCGCTCGGCCAGTGTTCGGAGGACGTGGTCTCTCGTGTCCTCGGCGTCTTGCCGCGCGGTCGCTCGGTCGGGGCCGAGCCCGATGACGGAGAGCCAGCTCTTGCCGGTCGTGCGGCTCGTCGCGATCACCCAGCGATGCAGGGCGAAGGCCATGTCGGGCATTCCGACCGACGGCCGCGCGATGCACGGGAGGCGCTCGAGCATCTGTCCGCACTCGTAGCCGATGTATCCGACGAGGCCGCCGCGGAACGGAAAGGGATGACGCCCATCGAAGACGTCTCGGGGTACTGCGTTTGCGGAGACGAAGTCGCGGAGCGCGGTGAAAGGATCGACGGCGCTCCACGCGTCGCGCCTGTCGCTAGCGCGCTCGATGACGACGTCCGCGAGCGTGCGACCGAGGCTGTCGCGAGCCGCGGTCCGTCGCGCGCGGAACGTCGCGATCGGCGCCGCTCCCATGAAGGCGGCGCGGTCGAGCTGCGGGTTCGTCGAGGGCGCGCCGCCGCCTTCCAGCACGAACGACGAGGCGCCACGCTCGGGGAAGGCGGCGCGGAAGGCCTCGGGGCTGATCGAGGCATCGAGCTCGCACGTCAGGTGAAACGCCTTGCGGCTCGTCGTCATCGTGACGTCTCCGAGCGGATCAACGAGCCGAGCGCGTCGCGGAGCGCATGCGTTCGATCGAAGCGGCCCCGGCCGATCGACCGATCGTCGACGGCGGCGATCGGGAGGCACTCCACGCGCGTGCTCGTGAAGAATGCCTCGTCGGCCTCCTCGAGGACCGACGGCTCGAGGCGCTGCTCGCGTACTTCACGGAACAGCCGCGGCGCGACCTCGAGGATCGCGCCGCGCGTGACCCCGGCGCGGCATCCGCTCTCGAGGGACGGCGTCAGGAGCGTGTCGCCTTTGACGACGAAGAGGTTGGCCATCGTTCCGGAGGCGAGCGCGCCGTCGATCGCGAGCTGGATCCCCTCGACGGCGCCCTTCGACTCGACCTCGCGCCGCGCGAGGACCGGGATCGCGTAGCTCGTGGTCTTGATCGTGCCGTCGAGGCACGCGGGCGGGATGCGTCGAGGCGTGACGGTGACCGCGGCGACGCCGTGGAGGTACGCCTCGTCGTTCGGGACGTCCATCTCGCGTGCGAGGACCGAGAGCGTGGGCGGGCCACCCGGCGCGCCGCGCGTGAGCGTGACGCGAACGTACGCATCTCGCGCGGCCGTCCGGCGAGCGGCCTCGTCGGCGAGTGCGCCGATCTCGGAGAGCGGCGACGGCACGTCGATCCCGAAGACCGCCGCGCCGCGCACGAGCTCCGCGATGTGCCTCTCCGAGCGGAAGCACACGCCGCCGTATCCGCGCATCGTCGCGAAGACGCCGTCGCCCAGGAGGTAGCCGCGATCGAGCAGCGAGACGACGGCGTCTCCCGGCGCGACGAAGCGTCCTCCGACGTGGATGACCGTCCTCAAGAGGCGCGGAGCATGGCAAGCCGCTGCGCGCGCTGCAAGCGGCACCTAAGGCTCGTCGCGCGGTGAGCTCGGCAGCGGAGAAGCGGTGGGCGATGAGCTCGAGCGGTGCGCGGGAGCGCGAGGTCCTCCTGGTTCACGACGATCCCGCCGTGAACCACCCGGCGGCGTCCCTGTCCGGAAAGCCCTCCGGGCGCCTGAGCGACGGCGAACGCATGGACCGTTGCGTCCAGGATGCCGGCGCGCCGCGCGGCGAAAGCCAGATGGTAGTACCGGACGACGAGCGCCAGCCGACGGTGACGAGCGATCGGCGAGCACGACGAGGAGCGCGTGGATCCCGCGTGCGAGCCGAAGTGTGGCATGCGCGGGTGACGTCGCGGCGCGGGTCGGCGTGCGGCGGCGACTCGCGATCGCGAGCACGACGAGGAGCGCGTGGAGCTCGCGTGCGCGCGGAGGTGTGAGATGCGCGGGTGACGTCGCGGCGCTGGTCGGCGTGCGGCGGTGACGAGCGATGCTCGCGCTCGCGAGCATGATGAGGGGCGAATCGAGCCTGAGCGACCCGCGCGCGACGCTTCGGTGCTGCTCATCGACCGCGGACTCTCGGGGGCGAGGGAGGCGCGGAGAGTCGGGGCATCGCTCTTTGCTCGCAGGACGACCCTTACCGCATGCGCTCGGATGACTGCTATTGTCCGCTCTCGTCGGGTCGAGAGCGGACGATGACGGACCTTCGGCTCAAGCACCTCGCGAACCTCGATCCGCAGGCGGTGGCGCTCCCTCACGGCACCGAGGTCGTGACGCGCGTCGAACGCCTGGTCGGGGAGCGTCGTGTGCCCCAGGGGACGGTCGGCCGGGTGGTGAAGATCGACGGTGATGCGTTCGACGTCCAGATCGTAGGCGTCGGAACGCTCCGCTTCATGCGGCGTGAGCTGACGCCGCGGCGGGCGGGGCAGGTGCTCTATGCGCTGCGCCGCGAGCGTGCCTGGGAGGCGTTGTTGCCTTGTGTCGTGCTCGACTCCGGCGTCGGGTCGAAGGCGTGGGGGCTCGAAGAGGAGGGCTCCGACGACGATCGGCGCGGCGTCTTCGTGCACCCTCTTCCATTGACGCTGGGGCTCGTGGCGCCGCCAGAGGATCTCGTACGAGAAGACGGCAGCGCGACCTACTGGGCGTACGGCAAGGCGATTCGACAGGCACTGCGAGCCGACCCGAACACGCTCGAGGCGCTCTTCGTGCCCGCAGCCGCCGCGTGTGATCCGATCGGGGAGTGGATACTCGATGCGCGTGAGGCGTTCGTCTCCACGGAGATCTACGGCAGCTTCGGACGGTACGCTCTCGGGCAGCTCAGGCGGCTCGAGCAGGGGCTGCGCCTCGCAGAGCATCGCGCGACGCTGCTCGAGTGGCTTCGGGCGGAGCCGGAGCTTTCGCTCGATGCGGTCGCCGTCAAGCTCGCGCAGCTCTCGCCACGTGCTGCCTCGAGCGAGCGAGACGCCGTCCATCAAGCGAAGCAGTACGTGAAGCAGCTCTATCGTTCGATGTTCGACCAGGGGCTCATCGAGGCCGCGGAGCTTCGGGCGCTTGCGACCTTCGCGCGCGACGCGGCGGTGACCATCGATCTGCCACGCGAGCTCCGACCGAAGAACGCCTACAACTTGCTCCGTCTCATCGCGACGGCGTCGCGTTGGCTTCGTGAGGGAGCGCCGACGTTCGAGGTCGAGGGCGATCTCCGCCGGCGGCTTCTTGCGGTGAAGCGTGGGGAGGTGCCGATCTCGGACGTGCTCGCAGAGGCCGAGGCGATGACGCCCGAGCTGGAGGCCGCGCGTGATGCATCACGCCTCCCTGCGCGTCCCGACGTTGCGCGTGCGGACGCGCTCCTCCGACGAATCGGCGAGGAGGTCGCGCGGCGGTGGACCTCGAAGGCGGCGGGACCGTTCGGTGCAGACGCGCCGCCGCCACCGGAGGTCGCATGGAGCGAGTGAGCATGCGTTTGCGCTTACGTCTGCGTCGGTCTCGGTCGAGGCCGCGCACCCCGCGACGGAGCTCGCCAGCCATTCCCTCGAGCCATGCTCGCGTCTGGAGCTCGTTGTTTAGGGGGGACGAAGGCAATGCGCCGATGCCGATGCCGATGCCGATGGACTGGTCGTGCGCTGCTCCGTTAGGACGTGGGCGGGCGACGTCGACCGAGAAAGAAGCGCGCTCATGCGTGGTGCGCCGTTCGTCAGGACGGGCGGGCGACGTCGACCGAGAAAGAAGCGCGCTCATGCGTGGTGCGCCGTTCGT